>Ga0126342_10018170_pt1 | contig 12076 bp, 13 predicted proteins | sample Cyp1metagenome_FD_92528 | JGI IMG/M metagenome (GOLD analysis project Ga0126342, IMG submission 92528) | Coral microbial communities from Lord Howe Island, Old Settlement Bay, Australia - Cyphastrea 1 metagenome | ecosystem: Host-associated > Invertebrates > Cnidaria > Coral ... | reverse complement strand
CAACTTGTGTGGCGCTTGCCACACCACAGATCTGATAGGCCGACGAAAGCAACACAGACACTTTGGTTGCGAATAGTTGGCCCAGCATGCAGCGCAATGCCTGTGGCAAAAGCATGCTCGCGGTGTTTGCGTGTTTGCAGGTTTGTGCGGTTTGCAGTGCGATTCTTCCATTTTTCCTCATGAGCTGAACAGTCGTCTGAAGTCGCGTTTTGCAAGAACGAGATTGAGATTGACATATTCTTAGTTGATGTCAATTGTGGTGATTGTGGAAACAACTTTTTGGTTTCGCGTGTGCATCTCCAGGAAAGGTTCCATGCCATTGATTGCGATGTGAGTCTTTCTCACCACAGCTACTTCATCAAACTTGGGTGTCTCTGCTTAGGAGCTGTCATCTTGATATAAGCGATGACATCATTGCCAATGTGAAAGCTTTTGTTTGGGCACGCAGTATAATATGATGTATTTCTGTGAAAACTCACCAAACCCTTGCGTAGCTGGCGTAGCTCAAGAAGGCTTTTTCTCAGTCACTCGAGCGCCTTTCACAGCGATCCCAGCGACACATGGGCAGCACTGGCATCTTCTGAATACAGTTGGCCAGCCATTCTTTTCTTTTGTGTTTTTGGTCCTGAAAAGCATTCTTGAAACTGCAAATGGCAGTCAATTTGATGATATTGGAAGCAGCTCACACATCTTACCAACATTGTCATGCACCCAGCATCATGGCCGCCACATCCTTTATGCACACATGCAACTTGGCAGATTTTGGCCCTTTGTGGAATCGGTGTCAACTGTGTGAACACGCTTGTGCAGAGCTTGCATGTTGTCCCGCACGCTTCTTCTTGTTTTGGTTGTCAAATCAGTCTCTTGAATGGTTCTCCGCTGGACACATACTATATAATACTGTCACTGATGCCTGTATAGCCTGTATATCGTCTGGTTTCCCAGAAAGGTCAAGAGTCTAGAGAGTGCAGATAAGAAAGTCCAAGTGAAAGGTCGAACTGTCCATCGTAAACCTAACAAGATGAAAAAGGGTGCCACCCAAGGTGTGCTGCCTGCTGAGGTTGCCGCTGCATGTGGCCTTTTGGTGGCAGCCGAGCACTTGCCTATTTTGCGGACAAGAAGAACGAAGATCATGATGAGGAGGACCATTGATACCAAATATATCCAAATATATTAATATGATTTGATATGATGTAATATGAGTTAATATGTACAAGAATGGTTTTATGTCCAGTCAGCACAGTCAGCTGGATGTGAAGGCCTGCGCAAATGGCACTGACAGTTGAAGCGATTAGATGCCACTAGCTGCTCCCAATGACGTCAAGGGCCTTCCTCGCAGGAAGCACACCACCTCCTTGGAAACGTGATTGACAGCGATGATGAGCAAGTTCAGGCCGAAGCTTGGGCGAATGGAATGCCGAGGTGACAAGTCCAATGTGTAGCACGCAGACTTGTTGGCTTCATGCTGATTCTGCAGGCAGATGCTTTGAGTCCGGATCAGATCAAGAGGTGCAAAAGAGCTTGCAGAAAGTTCATGTGGGGATTGTGAACTCTTTGGCGAAGTTGCTTCCTTCATTGTGAGCAGTGCCATTCCGCAAACCTTTCTTGAATCTGAGAGGTTCTTGGATGCCTCGAAATCCACTCGGTCTGCGACCTCTAACATCTCGAACCGGCCTCGTCATTTGCCAAGCTGAAGCCTGTTGAACGTAGCCAGCCACCGTGAGACTGTTTGTCCTTCTTTGGAATCCAGAGCTGATGTCATCTTGTCAGAAGGCCTGGTTTTGACACCGAACAGAGTTGGAAGAACACACACACACACAACCATTCCAAATGTCGCGAGCTGACTTCATAAAGGGCGTCTATTTGTTTCAGTATGCTCCTTTTTTTGGTGACTAATCACCGGAAGGGCATGTAGAAGCTTCAATTGACTGCAAATTTTGGGCATGTTAGTCTTGATCCTTCCAATGGTTGAGGTGAATCGCGGATGCCAGGAGTGCCTGTTGAGTCAGTTGGCATTTTCGATAATTGTCGAAAAACTGATTGCATCCTCTGATATCACACAGTTTCATCAAGACTTGAGGCATTCAATGTTGACTCACGTGCATGAATCACATATCAATACAAGAACTTAGACTTCAGACTTGTTCAACTTGCTGTGGAATGAAGTTCGGCGAAGAGTGAAGATGTCAACTTGTCGCAAGGACCTTCATCGACATTGGCGCATCGGACGTGATTTGGATGCATTTTGAGTTCTTTTTCAAGTTAACAAATGTGGCATTGTTTGGACTGAAAATGCAGAGATGACTTTTCTAACACTTCCTACCCATACTCGTGCAATGGACGTGGTCTTCAGCGTACATGAACAACATAAGAGACAAGGACAGATTTTGCTGTATACGGATGTATACGGTGTATCAGGTTGTTTACGTTTATCTCATGCATCTATATGCAATGGCAGCAAAAATAACCCCGGAGTGTAAGATCAGCTCTGGAATTGGTGAAGAGTGAATAGAGAACATAGCAGCAGGCTTAGGGTGCAAGACTCCCATGAATCTAGTGATGGAATCAACGGCATAGAAACTTCTGGATGTATCATTGGCAACACCTGGTCCAATAGTTTCATGGCGTTTTGATGCCAAGAGCAATGCATATGGCTAGGTCCGCCAGCACCAAAGCGGCTGTGGAGTACGATGAGCTTTTTGATGAGGCCATGATTTGCACGAAAAAAAGGCCGCCAGTTTGTCTGAAATGGGGTGCCTCATTTCATCACTGGTTAGTCATGATCATTATCCCTGCATTAAAATCGCAATTTGTGTATACCCCTGTTTACTGTGTACTCCATTTTCAGAAACACCCACTTAAGAACATGCGTGCACCCCAAGTTTCCGCAGCCCGCTGCACAGCAGGAGCTTGAAGATGAGCCAGAGAATTTTGGAGTATCTCAGCTGCAATTGGCAGTGGGAAGGGGTTGTGCTCCACGTTTCCAGGGTTCAGTTTTGATAGTTGACGGTTTTGGTGACATTTGAAGTGACGGTAGTTTCATCCGAAACATCATAGCAAGCTACCACCATGTCAAAGCCCATGGATTGAGTGCTTCAGTTGGGCGTAGTTCGCCGTAGGTTGGTACAGTTTGCCGCATAGTCTCATCCGGATTCTGGAAGATCTGGAAACACCATAGCAGCCATCCAATGAGTTCAACGACAGGTCGCTTCAATGTTTCCCAGGCAGGAAAGAACTGGAGCCTTGAGGACCCAGCCAGCCAAGACCTGAGACAAGTTGGGCCAAGTTGCTGCTACAATACATCGTGCAACGAAGCAAAGAAATATCAAAGAATCATGAAATAGGATGGAAATGGATGGACATGGATGGAATAGGGAGGATTCAATAGGAGGGACGGAAGCAATCTGATGCGACCGATCTCAAGCAGAAACCACAGAATGGTTAGATGGAAAGTCATAGAAGTCACATTGAACACCAGGAGGTTTGTGAACTCAGATAATTACTGGATATTACTGGATACACATATCAGACCCAGGGTGAACATACAATGTGTTATTCACTGCTGCTTTTCATTCCTTTTCAACGATTTTTGCTTTCAAAGAGTGCCGCACGCTTTGCTTCAGATTATTGAACTGGTGGTGAAATTTGGACTAGTGAGAGAACGGATTTTATTCGCCTCAAGTAGCGTAGCTTTTCAAAATCGGAATATGTAAGATGTAAGAATATGTTCGGTCCTTTCATTACTGAAAGATGGCATATAAATCCATTCTCATATTCATGGCATTTCATGGCGGGCTGCGCTACGTAGCTTAGGTTTCAGTCCAGTGGACACAGGCGGAAGAGGTCTTGGCTTTGGACGTGCTGACTTCAGGCCGGTGACAGCTGTGCTTTGCGGTGAAGGATTTTTGATGTGGTGAGACACCTGTGAAGCATTATTTTTTTAGCACGGTGGCCTCCAAAACGAAATAGTCTATAGTTGGACTATGTTGGACTCCATGACTTGTAGCGTACTTGACGCTGTCCTCGTCCTCATTGCCTCAACATGTCTTCAGGTCTCCGAAACTTGCCAATGGTCAGGCTGGCTGCGTGGTATGTCAGACTGTAGCACAGGCCACAAACATTCACATCGAAAGCCATGGGAAGCGAGTCCCGCGAGGCACAACCGCTGGCTTCCTCGAGCCAACCAGCAAGAGGTGGGAATGTGTCCAATTGATTAGTCCAATTGATTGGTCGTTTTGTCTCCACGGGACTCATTCCAGTGATTCGTTTTTTTTGTTTGCACTGCAACGGTCGATTATAGACGGCTTAGCAAAAAGCAGTGCGTCAGAGGGCATTTCCAACGTCTCAGCCAGACTGCTCCTTGATCCTCCTAGGTTCAAGAAAGTACGAGGATGACGAAGATGATGAGGATGATGAAGAGGTCTTCTTTTTTTGGCTCTGCAATTCACTAGCTGCTTTCAGCTCATGATATCATAACATTCTCAACAAATCCTGATAAGGTGACCTATCAGGTGCAGGAAAAGTTGATCAATGGATCAGATTTCCATAGATTTTCGCATGAGATGCACTGGTGCAGCTTTTACATTCAAGAGTAAGACGGTTCCTGGGCGTACTGATAGACTGCATGGCAGATGATTTCGTGCATTTGCAGAGCAGAGGTGAGGGCGGTGAGGGTGGCATTTTTCTTTCGGACATGTTTCAATTGCTTTCACTGATATTCACTGATTAACTATTGATATTGATAATATTTGATAATGAGATATAATGGGTGTATTTGTTCACTGGTTTTGCAAATCACCCACGACTTGCTTCAATGTTCTGCACATATTGCACTCTTTGACAAACGTCACAAAAAATATGCCTGAAAACGCGAGTAGCCCACGCGGCAAATAGCCTGCGATGGGAAAATATGACATACTCTGCCTCTTCCTTCCCAGTCTTGATTGGAGGTGATGAATGGGTGCCATTGGTGGACCTTCTGCCTGATAAGAAGGTGAGTGAGCCTCGAATGGCAGATTTTAAACGACTTGCACAGCTTCAAGATACCCTCCGGGTCCGGCCCTTTGTGATGAGAGTTTGTAGCAGATCAAACTTGCAGTCTGATTCTGTTTAAGTGTCTAGTGAGTCAAGCAAATGAAGAGCGCCGCTGTACCCAGGCGAGCTGCACCTGCATGCTGGAATTCACACGGCGTAGGTTTGACCGAATCGCCGAAGTTGCACCAGACTTGGCCACGGCTTGCAACGGGCTTCAATCTTCCAAGTTGCTGGACCTTGGACGCTTAGCAACAATTTGCATATCAAACATCAAACATCAAACATCATCAAATCATCAAACGTGATTCCGGTTTTGCACATGTTCATTTCTGAGGACATTACGTGCAGGGCATGGAGAAATTGGTGGAGCGGATCGAAGAAAGAGAGAAATTGCGGGTTATTTTCATCGGACCATTGAAAGCTGGCAAAAGCTCCCTGATCAATCTGCTACTCTCGACTCAATTGAAGGACTTTGAGATGCTGCTACCAGTGGACAACAAGGCTGCAACCAACTGCATCTGGAAAGTGGAGTCCTGTATTGGTAGATCTGCATCTGTTTCCTTAGGGAATGTGGTGCAACGGCAATGGCCCCTAGATGACCTTGCTGCAGATGTGATCCGTGCAGATATTGCCACGTTCCTAGAGGACCATTTTGCCCGAGATGTGAATCCGCTTCAGAACGGGGAGATCTTGGTGCAACTTCCTCTGGATTTGCTGGATCCGTTTGGCTGTCACTATAGCCTGGTCGACACGCCTGGTTTTACTGAAAGTGCGGCCTATGAGGAACTTGTTCGGAAATTCCTTCAAGATCATTCGCACATCGCTTGTATGGTATGTCCATTGACAGAAGGGACAGCTGTTCCCCAGCAGACTCAGAACATGCTGAAGTTGAATAGCTACAGCAAGACTTTCTGGGCATCTCAGTACAGAACAGATCGTGGAAATGTGTTTATACCTTTCCTTCTCTTTTTGTTCTTACCTTCCTAGAAGCGAATCATTCGTTTGGTGATTTCGATCAATCTTCCAGTTTATATAAATGGATGGTACATTGGTGGACGATGGTAGAGTGTGACCCATCCCCTTCCGTTCGCCGAGTGCGGCTTCAGGTACTCACTCGCTTCGATCTGGCGATGACTTTTAAGCCAGCGCAGAAGCAACGAGGGATGTCGAAAAGGCAGGTCGCAGTGGCGTTGCAAAGCGCTTATCATGACATCCATGATCTTGTGATGAGTGAACCTCCAGCTGAAATTTCCATCACAGCATGGTGGGACTCGAATCCCCTATAAACAGCTATAAACGACCATTCTATCGGTTTCGTGTTCTTTTTTCAAAAAAATGGGTTGGGCCTACCGTTTTGTAGCACAGAGAGCCTCCAAATTGAATGCAAACATACATGAACATGAAACATGAATACACATATGTATTCAAGAGGGGACAACACACCTGGATTCTATAGAATTATAATTATAAAGCTGAATGCTAATTTGTAGAGGGCCTCGCCCAAACCAGCTGACCATTCTTTAGAGAGATCATTTTGATCCTCAGGGAAATTTTCTTTACAAACTTGGATGCCAGATTTGATGTCTGCACGCACTGCTGCAAGAAATCTATGAACTCCAACAGGACTCCAACCCCCAACCCCAAGTGGGTCCCAATCTGTGGATGATAGGCAAGCCGCTGACAGCTTGGTGAGCAAATTCCGGCGCGATATCGGAAACTCAGGTGCCCCAAGCAGCAGTGAACATTAGAAAACCAGGGACCGTGCTGTTTTGGAGACAGCTGCTTTTCTTCTTGTTCCATGGTTTCACCGTTTCACCGTTTTAACCAGACATCGAGACACTTGTGACACTTGTTTTTTTTCCCTTGATGCCAAGATTGCTGCGCTTGTCCAACGCAGATTGCAGGTGGGCGTATCTTCCTGCAAGCTGGAGGCTTGCTGAGCGATCCGGAAGATGATGTCAACCAAGCTCTGATGAAGCACCTGCCATTGGAAGAGGCCAAAAGCTGGCTCAAGGACATCCAACATCACGTGAAGGCCGGGCCGATAAACATCCATGAATATGGAAGGAACCACATCTCCAAAATCTTCCAAACAAGTAAGGAGCTGGTAAGGAAGCGGTGATGAAGAAACACTTTCCAACAAGCAATAACAAACAGCTTCAAGAATTCCGGTATGGTTCATTTATAAGTTTATTATTGTAGCGTATTGTACGATTTTCAGGGACCTGAACCGGACCTATGGACCTGAATCGCTTGTGACGACCATTGACGATCCATCAGGATATCTTCATGGCGATGCAGCAGGAGCAAACAGTCCTCACCAGCCAATCAGTTCAGGCCATGCACCGAACTGCAGAGGTCATGGACGAATATCGCAAGCGCTTGAAGCTCTGCAGTGAACGACGTGATTGTAATGTATTGTAATAAGATGTTTTAAGCATGTTTTTAGCATGTTTTATTGATTCGGAGTGAAATGGGTCAATGGTAATGCTCTATTAATCTCTATTGCTTGTAAGATGTTGTAACATGTTAGCACGATAAGTTCAGAGTTGTGGCCTGGCTATCCCCAAACTCTTTGTCTACTTTTGTCCCAACTTCCCATACCTTCCCCACATTCCCAGATGTAGCCGTAGCCGTGGTATGTCGTTCAGGAACTCCTCCCAGGGCACGGTGGCTGCCAGTGACTTCTATGCGCAAGAGATGCAGACTGCAGCAGAAGATGCAGCAGCAGATCTTGAGCGCGAGATCCGAAAGGATATCGAAACGGTCTGTGGCGATATGCTGTTGGAGATGTGTACTGCTGCAGGCTGGATCTGCGAATGCAAATATTTTGCTATGACTTGATAGTTTGAACATAGAATAATGGTTGAGTTATATATTGTATGTATGTATACATACGTATATATATACACGTGATGATTTGATGCAACACTGACAGACTAGGAGTATGATGACTTAAAGAAAGGATGCACTGCTAGACATGTTAGACACGAGAATTGACACTGATCAAGGGACAGGATGATGATGTGTTTGGAAGCTGGATTTCACATTTTGAGATGCTGTTTCTTCAGTTGCAGCGGGAAGGGGTGGCGGAAGTCACAGGCGAAGAAGTGTACAGCCATGGTGGTCATGCCATATGGGTTCGACACAAATACATGGAAGCCCTCCTTGCCGTGCTGGTGCCGAAGATTGAGCATGAACTGCAGACAAGGTCAGAAGCTTTGCAGGGCCAATTTTGACTCTGACAAAATGTGTCTTCCTTGCCTTCTGAGAATCAAACCTGACTGGATTTGTCACTAGTGAATTCTTCAAGACTTTTTGGTGGTTCTTTTTCACTCAGGAATTTTGATTGTTTGGTTGGAGAATGTACTGTAGTTAGATTTCTATCCAGAAGGCCTCAAGGGGCAAAGTGAAATCTGATTGGCAGCGAAGGTTGGACGCTGCCAATATGCGTGCGCAAGAGAAGACTCTGAGAGTGGCTCTGCGTTTGTTGCGAGAAGCTGGTCTGGACGACTGGAGACCAGAGAGCGCATCTCACAACGACACTTCCTCTGAATATCTCTGCATATCTCTGCATCACAGACTTGTTCGGGAAATCCGATTGGGGGTGGGTAAAGCTGCACATGGCTTTATGATCTTAGTAATTCTTAGTACATATCCTTGGTCTCTGGATTACATGACCTTGGGCAATCTTTATTCCAATCCCCCATCCGCCAAGGAAGTGGTTGCACCGAACACGGGCCATCTTCGCAGCAAATATCCCGTGGAATCCGTGACGATGCTCAGTGTCACAGCTTTATCGGTGGGCCGACTGGCAGCAACCGAAGCAGGTGTGGCAGCTTTAAGCACCCTGGGTGTCACGGCCAGCACGTTGCAACTGGCTGGTGTGGTGGGAATGGCCATTGGAGGCATTGCACTCCTGGGTCTTGGGACAAAATATGCCTTGGAAGCACATCCCTTCTGGACTCGAACTTCTGCCCATGCAGAAATGGCGGAGGATATCCGAAAGGCCAACCATTGGAATGTTGTGTGCCAAATGGCATTTACTCGTGGCAAAACGCAACTCTTATCCCAAGCGGCCAGGTTGCGTTACAAGTTCAGCGAACTACTGCTGACGAACAGCACATCCACAGATGTGCTGCACTCACTATTTCCTGATTTCTCTCTTTTGGAGCAGGTGAAAGCTAAGCTCTCTTCTTGCTGCCTAGATATCGAGCAATTCATGGAAGCTGAGCAAACAGCTGAGTCTGCCCTTCGGGACCTGTCGACTTGCAGCCGGAAGATGTTTGAGAAAGCCTGGATGTCGATTGTGGACGTGACGACTCGGTATGTGGAAGACAATTCTAGAACTGATGTCGTAACGTGGAACAAGATTGGAACAATCCATACCGTTTTGACCTGCTTTGATATCTTTTAGATGTTTTAAGTTTTCCTTTGGGTGCATAATCATGATTTGCCTCTTAGCCCCTTCCTTGTGTCACTTCAGAAGTTGGAAACCTTTGAACTCCTTGAAGGCAATGGAGGTGGATGGAGGTGGGTTGACCACCAAGATGCCCCAGCCGTCCCGGCCGAGGTGGATGGTCGTGTTTTGGCCAGCTTGCTTGCCCTTCGTACAGAGGCCTTGGTGAAGAACCATATGCTCCGAGAAGCAAAGCACACCTTGGGCATTTTCAGACACTTTCCTGCACAGAAGTTTTTTATTGACAGCTTTTGAAGCTCCGGCGCTGCCCGCTTTTTGCCCACCGAAGGATGGTTCTTGCTATTTCTTGCTTTGATTTATGATTTATCAATGAGCCTAGAGTGCTGAAGATCTTGAGTTCCACTGGTTCAATGATTTGATTTCAACATCAAACGCAGGAAAGCTGTTCCCTGATCTCACCCTGCCCCTGGTCTACGATGTAGCAGCAGATGTTTTGCTTGGACTGCTGGAAGGCAACGAGGACACAGAGCAGATGATCACGCGGGTGTGCTGACCTGAGGCAAAACGAACTCAAACACCATCTATTCAGTCTATATGGAGGTTTCCATAGGTTTCCTAAAATGGGGGAACCCCCAAATCATCCATTTTAGTCTTTTCCGTTATAAACCATCCATTTTGGGGTATCTCCATTTTAGGAAACTCCTATTTGTTTCTATATGTGTCTACACTGTCACCGATATTTGCGCGGCATTCCCTTGCTGTCACCTAGCAGGTCCTTGCATCATTCCGCGGCCCCAGCGGCCCCGGCGCACCAAGGCGCTTTTGCAATGAAGAGCTGAAACAGCAGTGTGGGAATCGAGAAATTCCCTTGGTGGTTGAGATTTGGTACTTGTGTGTGGTGTCATCCTTTTTGCCACGAGATCGGGATGACATTGGATCCAAGCAGATGCTGATGGATGCAATTGATCACTTCGTCACATTGCAGGTGCAGCATGAGCCCAAATACGACGATGCAATCCAGAACTCCACAATTCCGAGAGACGTCTTGGATGACCCAAATGCACAGCAAGCGGCGATTGACAAAACCTTTGCTGATCTTTGCAAGAAGTTTGTGGGAAGCGTCTTGAACTCCGTGCGGGAGTTGTTCGAAGCATTGCCAGTGCAAGACCTGGATCTGCAGACGGTGGGGCGGCCTCTTCTGAAGCGCCTGCTCGATACCTTGCACGCCCATTTGTGCCAGGAGAATCGGATTCAGCACTTGGTTCATTTTCTTTATATTATACGGATTGTACGGGCACATATAGTCATATAGGCAATGATTGGCAACCTCGCAAGGCAAGTACCATAAGCACTTGGTAGTCCTCCTTTTCCGCAAAAGCTTTCTCTGAATCAGCCAATCTATGTCAGCAGTGCTGTGTTTCCCTACTTTTCCCGTGTACATTGGAATGGCACTGTCGGACGTGGTTCGGAGGAAATCTTTGTCGATTTTCGCTTTCAACTTGCAGAGGCCCATGCAGATGCATACATTATATAAATTATAGGCATCCTGAAAGTGTGGGCAGGCTGCCCAAGGGCAAAGCAACTGTGCTATAATTTTTGTTGTGTCAGAAGTTATGGAGGATATAGTATGTCCATGTATGAGAATCGGCAGGTACACTTACACTTTACACATGTGACACGTGCATTTCAAGCTGCTTGTTCCATCACTTTACAAGTAACTAGCCATGTCCGAAGTTGCAATTTGCAGGGCAGTTGGATGGACAGTGACCTGGATGATTGGAAGCCATTCATCCAGGAAGTGAGCAGCACACCTCCTGAGTTGGAATGATGTAGTCCAAAGCCTTTGTGACGAGTAAATTCGAAGTGGATGGAACGAGCACAGCGGCCGCCTGACTTCCAAAGACGCATTGATGCTGAGAAGTGTAAAGGGAGGCTTTTTACATCGCTTCACTGACTGGATTGGAAGGCAAAATCAAAGGATGGCCTTCTCTGCAGCAAGCCAACCAGGGACAGGTAAGGACATTCATTTACGGTTGCACAGCATGTGGAAGACTTACGAAAACACAGTTTGAAGATGTTTGAAGTTGAAAGTTTCAAGCAACATTTTCTGGGATGCATTTAGGAGCAACCTCCACAACAAAGATCTACGTCTTGTGAAGGTTTGTATAGCTTCCAGTGTTCCAAGAGCCGAAGCGCTCAGGTGGCTGGACCTCCGATTATGCTGCCAGCCTCTCCATCCTTTTTGCCACCTCAGATGGGTTTCGGAGGCTCACCTGAAGCAATGCCCAGCATTCATGGCATGAGAAAGACTGTCCACCAAGGGCTGCAGTGCGACGACATGATGGGACATGTTTTCCTTGTGAATTGTGACTATGTAGATAGCTCAGCGTTCTATGTACTGTATGTATGTGTATGTATAATATATATATATAATTATATAAATGAGATATATCTGAGGTATAATATATCGAATTATATATAATCACACATATATATATATATATATGTATATGTATATATATATATATATGTATGTATGATGTCTATATATATATTACATATATATATATATATATATGATATATATATATATATATTATATGATATATATATATGATGTAT
>Ga0126342_10018169_pt1 | contig 12077 bp, 9 predicted proteins | sample Cyp1metagenome_FD_92528 | JGI IMG/M metagenome (GOLD analysis project Ga0126342, IMG submission 92528) | Coral microbial communities from Lord Howe Island, Old Settlement Bay, Australia - Cyphastrea 1 metagenome | ecosystem: Host-associated > Invertebrates > Cnidaria > Coral ... | reverse complement strand
GCTAATAGTAAAACAACGCCCTACCCCAAACACAACCTAAACGCCGCTTCGCCACTTTAGGTCTACATGAGATAGTAAAACAGCAACCTACCCTAAACACAAGCTAAACGCCGCATCGCCACGGCTTCCACAAAAGCCTTCCCCCAAGCTAATTTCAAGATTTTTGGGATTTCGCCACGACTTGGGCAGTTGGGAGTAACCAGAGGGTAATCAGGTCGAGAAAGGCTTGAAAAAATAGGTGGTTGACCAGGGGTCGATGTCGTTGATGAACACCGGTGGATTCAACACCTATCCCCAAACCATCGTTTTTTTCGTCGAAAAGAACCAATCATCGCGCCATTGTATGCTTGCAAAAACAATTCATAGAACATTTATGAACTATTCATTTGAAGTATATAAAAATCTATGAACTATACATTTGAAGTATATAAAATCTATGAACTATACATTTGAACCATATAAAATCTATTGACTATACATTTAAACTATATAAAATCTATGAACTATACATTTGAAGTATATAAAATCTATGAACTATACATTTGAACTATATAAAATCTATTGACTATACAGTTGAACTATATAAAAGCTGTGAACTATACATTTGGAGTATATAAAATATATAAACTATACATTTGAACTATATAAAATCTATGAACTATTTGAACTACATAAAACCTATGAACTATACATTTGAACCATATAAAACCTATTGACTATACAGTTGAACTATATAAAAGCTATGAACTATACATTTGAACTATGTAAAATCTATGAACTATACATTTGAACTATATAACACCTATGAACTATTTGAACTATATAAAATCTATGAACTATACATTTGAACTGTATTAAATCTATGAACTATACATTTGAACTGTATAAAATCTATGAACTATACATTTGAACTATATAAAAGCTATAAACTATACATTTGAACTATAAAAAATCTATGAACTATTTGAACTATATAGAAATTATGAACTATAGATTTGATCATATCATATCTGAAAAAATCTATAAACCAGAGGTCTCAGAGGCTAGGAATATGACTATTTGAGCATCGCATTTGACTTCTCTATCTTTAAGATAGGGTCTTTCTGTACATTTTCCATAGCTTTTTCAATAAAAAGGGCTACAGCCTTCGTTCGAAACCCACAACGAGTTCGACAGTTTTTCTGCAGAGTAATGAATCCAGCACTGAAAAAACACCTTGGTTCGTTCAAAAGTTGGTCACTCACTCATTGATCATTGACTATACTATATATGATATATATTATATATGATATATACTATATATGATATATGATATATATGAAAAAAACTTGGTTCGTTCACATTCTCAAAAGTCAATGCTATTGACTATGGCTATAACTATAAATAAAACTATGAATGAACATTTGATATTTGATGATCAATTCGCTTCGTACATCAATATCAATCATATTCATATTCCCACATAGATATCCAATATTAACTATATTACTATATTAGCTACTACATGGTTAAGATGTTCGATATGATCACATCATAGTTACTGTCATTTATAGTTCTCAACCATTTATCATGGTCGTTGATGATAGTATATCACGCTGATATACTATAGTCATTATAATCCCAATTATAGTCATTATATGTCATTATAATCCCATTCATGATCACTTAGGTATGACTAGATATTCAAAGATATTCATCAGCATAATCATCAGCATATTCATCAAATTGATAAGAGAAGAAAACAATATAAGATGAACGACCAAGGTCAAATACGTCGCACATAAGCATATCAAGTCAAACATCAGATGTTGCAAGAATTTACCAAGCTGATATACTATAGTGCCAAAGCATGACCAACTAGATACAACTAGATATTCATTAACATACAACTTAATATTATATAACTTGACATTCATCAAATATAACTACAATTACAACAATGTTAAGTAGATATATAACTAACTAGATACAACTAGCTAGATACAGCTAGCTATAATATAGTCATTCTGGAGTGGAATATATCATGTTCACACAGCATTACATATCCATCTACTCTAGGATGATCATAAATATATACATTAATCAAAGTATAAATAGATCTAACTATAATATAATGACTAGATATAACATGATATAAGAACATATAATTAACATTGATTATCACCCAAGACGATCAACAAGATCTATAGTTCATTAAATGTGTATATATATATAATCTAGATATTAGATATTAGATATTTCATCACACTATAACCAGATAGATAACATTAATTAAATTAATGCACACAATAGTTAACATTGATTATCTAGATAGATACTGGATCGTTGATTATATATAACAACCCAACATATCTATAAAATATATCGACTCTAGATCCATATATATATATGTATATCATTAGATATCTAGATATAATATATATAATATAATAATAATATATAATAATCATTAATCAACAAGATATAGATAATAATGTTGATTATTAATGATAATTATCTAATCTTGGATAATATGCTGATAATATATCTTGATAATAATCTAATATATAAACAATCAAATATAAATAACATTAATTAACCAAATAGATATATCTAGATCACCCAATAGATAATTATGTATATATATATATATCTAGATAACATATCATAAACATTAATTAACATCAATTAACATTGATACAGTAGATTATGGATCTATAATACAATCCTCATTACTCAACACGATATAGATAATAAAATACTGGTTGGTGGTATACCTACCCTTCTGAAAAATATGAGTTCGTCAGTTGGGATGATGAAATTCTCAATATGATGGGACAAATAAAATTCATGTTCCAAACCACCAACCAGTAAACTTAACCATAAGTTGGTTTATAACTCCAATGACTATGGTTTATGGTACTTATAACGATAGTTAATGGGGTTTATAAACCAACGTTCACATCACGGGGGGGGCCCACATTGTATGTTGAACTTGCATGAAGATTTCCAGAGTTATGGCCCAACTAACAGTTCTAAACGGGATGAAATAACATCCTATAATCAATGGATTGGTTTAAGGGAAAATCCACAGGAAACCATAGAGTTTCCTATGAAATATGGGGCTTTCCTGTAATTTTTCCCTTAAACCAATCCATTGATATGTGGGTTTAAATCCCAAAGGGGTTTCTACAATAACTATGGTTTATGGTTATCTAACTATATGGTTATCTAACTATATTGGATTATGGTTCTCTTACCATAATCTACATAACTGAGGTTATATACATCGAGATCTTTGACCAAGCATCGGCCGCGCAGAATCCCATCCTCGATGTCACCAAAGAGTCCACGGCTCGGCTCCATGGCTTCACAAAGACGAGTTTGTCAAGGGAAAAACTATGGATTTCTATGGGTTTTCTATGGGTTTTCTATGGTTTTCTATTGGTCATTTCAAATGGGAGTTTACCGATTTTGCGTCTGCTTTTTATGAATTTAAAAGATTGACTGGACATGTTTCACCTGTTTTCAGTTTTCGCATGTACGAATCTTACCAGCCAACTTGATCATCAGCTAAATGGATCCTATTTACATGACATCTATCGATTTTCCCAGCCTAAACCTTGGTAAATTTACGTCTGGTTGAATTTCATTGCACTTCACCCTAACCAACCGGAAACTACGAAACGGATTAGCCTTAAATAATTCCACACATATGTCTTGTATCATGTTCTCTTAAGCCTTAAACTGACTCTGGGAGTCTGAAAGTCTGGGATGGGGTCTTTGGTTCGGAATCATTGAACTCCAGCATTTCACAGCCTTGGCCAAGCAACAACATTGTTTGCATCAGTTGGCTGATGTGGCCACAGCTACCAGCGCCCTTGGGCTGAGCTGGTTGCCAACAATGTATAACATGCCCGTCTACTACATTTGCTTGAGGTTGTGACATAACCCGGCCGTCGGCGAAGTGTCAGTTTTTCAGGCATGACGTGCCAAGAAAAGGGGATGGGCACCACCAAACTTGAGACAAACTATGCGAGCAATCAAGACCTTTATCGTTGAAGGCACAACATTGTTGTTCAGTAATTATATTGGAATCCTCTTGAAGTTCTGTCCAAAATGGCCAGTTGCCAGTTACACACTCGCTTCTTGGTTCCAAGTACCTCTTTGTTTAAGCCGACTCAAGAACTGGTGGTGCCACGACTAAACGACACGAATGATGGTTGCCTCTAAGCCTCAGGAGTCCTTTAAACTGGAAAAAACCTCAAGATAATGATCCACACATGGTGGATTTTCCCTACGCCGCAGAGACTGAAAAATGGCCCATGACCAAAATCTGCGGTTACTCTGTGTGAAAGCTTGATCCATGTTTCCTCCTCGTAGTTTACTGAAGGGTTGTGTGTCTCCGAGGACTGATTTGAGAGAAAGTAAAGAACATGTCTTGTGCCAACACATGATTCGCATCATGCCTATGATTTCTGCAATCTTCGTCAAAAATACTCCTGGAAAACAATTAGACTCCCACATATGGTCCACAATCTACAAATAAATGGCGCTTGCTGATGGTTTTGCCATCCGTCCATGAACACCAAGTTAGATCATCATTCGATGTTTGATAAGGATGACCAACAATAAACAGTACAAAGCGGACTGAAACATAAATCATATTAATATATGGTGCACCATTTATATGTACATACCTATCACATGCATATAATTGTACAGTCCAATCTTTGAAACAGCCAGGCAGATAGCGCCCTGCCGCCCTGCCACCTCGCCTTTTCGCCGCCTGAATGGGGTCCCCAAGGGTTGGATCTACGGAAAAACCATGAATTTCCATTGTTTTTTTGGCTGCAAAATGTTACTGGAGGGTCATGAATCTAAAAACAATATTAGTCTACACTCAGATTAGATGTTTCTAGATTTTTGGCTGGAAATGTAAAAATTACACATCGGCTAACGATGGCTAACTATGACATCCTATGGCAAAAAAATGGTGGAAACAGGGGGAACAAAACCAACCTACCGCTGGTTTCAACACCGAAGTCCTATGGCACCATAGCACCAAATCCAATAGTTATAAGTCATAATCAATGTTCCCCAAAAAGCCCAAAAACTGACATTGTGTGGCTATACCCTAAAAACATCCCAAAAAACATCTTTTTCAGACAAAGCCATAAAACATCATAAAACCATGATCCTAACTGGATGGTGGTTGAGCCCTACCCCTCTGAAAAATCATGGAGTTAAAGTCAGTTGGGATGATGAAATTCCCAATATGATGGGAAAAAATAATCCATTCATGTTCCAAACCACCAATCAGTTATTCATATATACCATATATTGGGAATAATCATTGGGATTGTTACACTATATTGGAATATATACCAACCAGCCATTATTAACCATTATTCACCATTATTAACCATCATTAACCTATGGTTTTCCTATGGTTTTCCTATGGTTATTAACCATTGATAACCATTATTTTCATGTCAAACCACCAACCTGATCCTAAAAGTTCGGGCACTTACATTGGGTCCAAAATCTCCACACCGAGATCTCTGGAAAAATCCGTGAACACTTCGATCCCATGTACCGAAAACCGGTACAAACCACCATTCGATACCATGGCTTACGCCATTTTTATGGTTGGTTAAAGAAAAAAACATGCCCAAGTGCAAGGTTTACTATATTTTGTTTACCACATTGTTAATACGAACATATATGCCCCCTACTTATGAGCTAGTTCATCAACCAAATAGCTGTTTTATATGTTGTTTCATCACCATAAACCCAGTTCGCCTAGCTTTCACAAAACCAACTGGACACCAGGGACCATCCACCCGACCATCCGTGCCTCCAAAGAGACCTCCGAACCACCCGCCCGCGGCACCACTGGCGGCGGCACCAGCAGCAGCGCTCGTGCCGAACCAGCTGGAAGACTCGGTCATGGTGTGCAGGTGGTGGGTGGGCTTTGAGGTAGGGAATTCACCAGCAAACCATGGTGATTTCACGGTGATTTCATGGTAATTTCATGGTAATTTCATGGTGATTGCTCATGGGATTCAACCATGAAACATGCTGATTTCATGGTGATTGTTCATGGGATTCAACCATGAAACATGCTGATTTGATGATGATTTGGTGTCAAAACCCCTCAGCGAATTTGTCGGTAACAAGGGATTGGTAGAGTGCTAACTGGGGTGAACTCCATGGTTCCTGGGGTGAACCACCAAGTAACCCAACTGGAAATTATCAACATCAAGTTCTGAATCTGTTCCAAGGAATTCGGAGGTTTTTCAAATTGATTCAAATTGTTGTTTTTTGATATCTCAATGGGTTGCTTCAAGAACACAAATACAGGAAACCTTCCATTTTACCAGCAAGTATAGGGGTTTCAACCGCATTTGTTCCTTCATTCTGATTCATCCCGGGAAAATGAATGTGACCTAAAAAATTGTGGCGATATAACATGATATGGGTCATTAACACCAAAAAAAAGTGGTTGGTTTAAACAGTCAATTAGGTCAATTCAATGAAGTGATACAATTTGTTCTATTTTCGGTGAACTCTCCCGAATCAAGCAAGCATTCATCCTGGGTTGACTAAACGCCTCCTTGCTGCTTGTTAAACCTCCAGGTTTATCAAGCATGGCTCGCTGGAGAGGGTTCTTTATATATATATATAATATTCATTATTTTCCAAAATAGTGCTATATGGTGTATTATATATAGTAGTATTATATAATTATATAGTATTATGCATTATTTATCGTACCCGTAAATCTTGAGTTCTCTCATAATTGTTAAAGTTCATCCTGTAATTATTCTGTCAAATTCTCCCATTCTTCAGTTCAACCAGTCTGTGTCTCAAAAATAGGGAAGTTCTAAAATCCCATAGAAGTTTGGAACCTCATTTTCTCCAAATTTCACATATGTTCATGTATATTCTTCATAAATTCTCATAAATTCTCCATATTTCTATGGCAAAAACACCCTGCCATTTTCGCCTTCCACCGCCGCTATGGCTCCCGGCCGACGCGGCCGCTTCGCCGCCGCCGAACCAGCTGCTTGAAGCGGGCTGGCAGAGATGCAATGAGAGACGGTGCTATCGGGATTTCCTGGGACTTGATGCTGATTTAACCAACCATTTCATTGGGATTTCATGGGACTTCAGACAATCTACTTGTCAAACACTGCCAGGTTTCTTAAAATGAATGCCCTTAAAATTCCATGGGTTTCAATACTAAAATGGTCTAATCCATGTTCCTTACCATGGATTTGGGCGTTTCCCCCCATTTTAGGAAACACCAATCCACCAACCATCCCATCTCAGCTCCCAGGGTCCCAGGTGACAGGCCAGGTAGACCGCAGGCTGGCCGCCAAAGCCAAACCAGCCCGATGAGGCCTGGCACGGCACGGCACCACGGCACGGTATGTGTGGCACGGCACGTGCAGAGCAGCACGGCTTCGCTACCCTAATGAAGCGTGGCTTAGCCTGGAAAATCCATCAACAGATGGTTTTCCCATTAATAAATTAAAACATATAAAAACTTAAAACCATCATTTGTAAAGGACTTCCCAGCCAGCCACCTTTGATGACACCGGAGTCTATTTTGGGACCAAAAATCAGGCCAGCTGACTGCCAAGATATGGATGTAGCTTCAAGGCCTGCAACTTGAAGAGAAGTACACTGAAATTTGCACACTATGCACACTGAAGTTGGTTGCTTCCTGCCTTTCAGGGCACTTCTACTTCGAGGCTTGGGTGAAAAAATTGGTTCCCAAAGACAAAACCAGACCTGGTCAAAACCTTGGTAACCTTCTGTTCACCCCAACATATATGGGTGGAATATGGTGGAATTTACATGTCCATCTCCACATTTCTGGGAAATGGATACCCTCTGGTTATGACTAACATAGCCATGGTATAGATGGCCCATAGAAATAGATGGTTTACCGAACTTAAAATGGGTGGATTTTCCATGGCTATGTTACAGTAAATAACCAGATGGTAAATGAAACTATATAGTAGGATTCATGGGCAGGTTTTGACCCATTGCCGTCAAGTATCCTCCAACTGACCCGACAACTCCGGGGCGCCTGTGGTTGAGAACCAGGCCACCAACTAGAAGCCTGGCTGGCTGCTCGGTGGTTCCCTGAGTGGTTGGCAAATGGGGTCTACCCTCTGGTAAACTAACACAGCTATGGTATAGATGGCCCATTTATAGTTGATTTTCCATAGTTATGTTAGTTTGCCAGAGGGTAAGCCTACTAAATCATACTTTCAATGGAATTCAATTCCAGCGAAATATCCACTGACTTAAATCTCAGGACACGGTCCATATGCGGGATATCAACATGGGTTGGTAAATGTCCGTTTCTTCACATCACCCAGCTATTGCAAATAAACTCTCCAGCGGATACTTGAGGCATTGGAGAGATACTCTTGATGATTTATTGGTAACATCATCCAACATCATATCCAACATCTATTGGTAACTCTCCAACAGATACTCTCCAACAGATGTTCAAATCACCAAAGCGGGACATTTACCAACCCCGTTCCATCCGTACTGGTCACCGATTTAAGAAACGCCGGCTTTGCAGCAGCGGAGCCGCCGAACCAAGCACCACCGGCCTTGGTTTCGCCGCACTTCAGCCAAAAGGGACGACCTTTTTGTAATGTTATGTCATGTTATGGTATGTTAATGGTGTGTAGGATAATGTTATGTAAATGTCTGTGATATCATAACATGTCATGCTATTTTATGATACTGTGTGTAAGGTCATGTATCCTATGTATTTTATGTATCTTAATGTATCTCAATGTATCTTGTGTATCCTTTCATCCATCTATCCTTCCATCCATCCATCTATATGTAAATATACATGTATATGTGCATCTAGTGATCTGTCTATCTGTCTATCTGTATATCCATCAATCTTTCTGTCTGTCTATCTTTCTATCTGTCTATCCATCTATCCATCTATCCATCTATTCATCTATCTATCTCTGTACGCATGGTCTCCAAATCATCTGTCAGCAATTAGCGAGTTGATCCCCTGCGACTTCTTTATGTTGACCGGTCAACTCATCAGTGCAGGCAGCTGACAGCAACCTGAGGTCATGTCTGGTGAAGGCAAGAATTATTTTTTTCGGATCTCCAATATCATGATATTTCTATCCCATAAAATATCCACAAGGACTCTCCACATTATATCCATGAGGACTCTCCACATTATGCAATCATATATCCCCATCTGGTGGTTTTAACCATCTTGCAACATATGAGTTCGTCAATGGGAAGGATGACATCCCATATATGAAATGATGTTTGAAACCACCAACCAGTGATTATTAACCATTATTAACCATTATTAACCACCATTTAAATCACAACTTTTGCTCCGAGTGGCGGCGCCCCCAAGGAGACCAGCATCCCAGCCGCCCAACCAACTCTGCTCCTGAGAGACGATTCCCAGCGTATCCCAGATTCAATGGGATATGCAGATGCATATAGAATGTATATGGAATGGATATGTGATATGTGTGTATGGAATATGTATATGGAATGGGATATGTATTCTGGGAAATCTAATGTGGAAACTAACATGCCCAACCATGAAGATGGTGATGACTTGGGGATAATCATTAGAGTTGAACCAGCAAACTGGATGTGTATATGTATATATATATAATATTCATGCGGTGTTAATTATTAAACATTGATATTTATGATTATTCATGTATTAACTTTTAAACAAAACACTGACCTGGTATCCGACTTCAAAAGTGGTGCGGATGAACATCTTGAAACGCTGAAATTCAACCAGCCAAAAGTTTCTGGAACAAACATACCTAGGAATCCCTGTTTGGGTTGCCCAACCCATAAACACATAATAAGAACATGTTTTTCTGTAGGCACCATCACGTCTTTCCAAAAAAACATCAAGATGGATCCTTGGCCATTCTCTGACACTGCTGACACTGCTGACACTGTCATCCCACAATCAAGAAAATACATAAACATACAAGATCACATGGGCAATTGCGATGTGTATATATATATATATGTATATATCCATGTATATATATATATATATCATGTATGTCAGTCTATAAATATATATATACATACACGTATTTATGTATGTGTTGTTGAATTTGTGATCATTTGAAACCATCATCTTGCAGAGAAGAACCAGCCATCCAGCCCAGGAAATTTCTCACAGCGCTCCGGTGGATAGAAATAGTTGTAGGTCGACCTGGCGAAATCGCCGGAATGGGCGAAGCGAAAAAACACTGTGGATGGTTTCATCAAAAACTGATGATTAGTGATTAGCATCATACATGGTTAATGTATGGTTAATGTATGGTTAATGTATGGTTAATGTATGGTTAATGTATGGTTAATGTATGGTTAATGTATGGTTAATGTATGGTTAATGAATGGTTAATGTATGGTTGATGTATGGTTAATTCATTAAGAAAACTGTGGATGGTTTCATTTCAGAGCAAGTAGCCAATTAGCATCATTTAGCATAGGAAGCTTTGATGTATGAATGATTGATAGTATTTGGAGGTATATAGATCATCTGGAAGATTGAATGGTAAAGATTGTCTGTGGGCCCAGAAATCTTCAATTCTGGTTCAAGTTTACTGTTTTAGTTGTTTGTTTTTTTTTAATATGCTTTGATCAAACCCACCAGTTTTACTCAAATAGAAGCACACAAAGCTCTATGCATCATTATCTCTTTATATATCTTTATCATTCTCTAGTTCTTTACATATCTGTATAATTCCATATGAAAGCCTGTAGCTAGACCTCGACCCTCCCAGAACCCACACATACGAGCAACAGTACCAACATTTGGGTGAGCAAACATATCACATACTATCATGTTGACGTTTAAAGTAGCACACAAGAATCATATTGTTTATGGGTAAACTGCCAATTAATTATTACAATTAGTAGGCAAGAACACCAGGTTTCATTGGTAACAAACCAACTTGAATCGGAACAAAGTATCGTGTCGTTGGGAAACTCTAAATACAGTAGCTCCGCATGGGTCCTTAGCACCAAACTGGCAAGATACCATTGAATCATCTTTGAAAATCACCATGAAAAATCATCATTGCATCCCATTTTTGGTTAGTAAACATATATAAAAAGTAGAAAACCATGGAAATCACAATATCCCTACAAGATCCCTATATACATGCCATATACATGCCATATACATGGCATATATACATTATATCTACAACCACTCAGGAATTTGCCATGGACATCTCCGCCTGGCTGCGGTCAGTACGCCGCTGCACACGGCAGGGCCCACGGTCCACAGGGCCATCAACGGATTGTCCTTGGCGTACCTTGGGCCGAAGAAAGGGAACTTATGGGGAATTTGAGGGAAAAAATTACCCACTGGTAATTTAACGTAGCTATTGAAAGTCACCATTTTCAATGGGTAAATCCACTATAAATGATCATTTTCAATAGCTATGTTAAATTACCAGACGGTATCAAAGATGGTGACTGTATGAAGTGTGGTGACTGAATGGGATTAAATGGTGATTTAATCAACCATAAGGAGGATTCAAATTGGCTTTGATGGGATTTATATATGATTATATATATATGTTTTGAATGGAATTTCATTAGGTAAACATCCCAATTGAGCCATTTTAATGGGTTCTCTTAAGTCGGGCCTCAAAATAAGCTGTTGGTCATTTTATGTCATGTCACATGCCTAATAGGGAAACCAGTGATAAGTGCCGACTCTAGACATCTCTAGACTCTAAATTTGTTCATTAAGACAACGCCATTTACTCTTCAAACTTGTTATTTTCATACCAACGCAGTAATACTTCACCCTATCAGAATCTTGGCACTCTTCTCTTACCCGGGTTCTCTTAGTTTCAGTTACTGTACCTACAATCTGTCTAGTGCACCTACGATAAAGTCTGGCACAAGGCGGTGGCGGAAGTTTCAGAATAGGAAACCTATAGGAGACGTTGGTTGTTGTGAATCACGGATGGCAGAGCGAATCCACTGATTGACCGAAAGGTGGTTGGAGTTGTGTTTGCTGG
>Ga0126342_10018168_pt1 | contig 12077 bp, 9 predicted proteins | sample Cyp1metagenome_FD_92528 | JGI IMG/M metagenome (GOLD analysis project Ga0126342, IMG submission 92528) | Coral microbial communities from Lord Howe Island, Old Settlement Bay, Australia - Cyphastrea 1 metagenome | ecosystem: Host-associated > Invertebrates > Cnidaria > Coral ... | reverse complement strand
TAGGGCCCTTGAGCTTTTCGTGGCGACGAACAAAAGGATCCAGCCGAGATTCAAACTGGTAGCGGAGCAGGTTCCGGAGGGTGATCCCCGGGATTTGACTCTCACGGTAACTCGCAGATCCAGAAAGGTGAGATTGTGTGTGTGAGACAGCTTATAGTGCTGATCAAAGACCTACGACAGCTTTGCTGATCAAGAAGAAAGACTGTATCAATGTCCGGGGTTTAACTTTTCGATGGTGTTATAGCCGACTTAAACCCAGGTACCTACTTGCCGGCGCAATTGAAGTTACAAATAGGTATAACAACGGGTACCAACCCCTAAGATAGGGAGATGACCTCTATCACTATTTTATCCACGTAAAACCGGAACTGCGCCTTCATGTGTCCATGCTGTCCAAATCCAATCCACTGCTGGTGACTCGTAGCCACCTTTTTTCCACTGCGCTGGTAGCCATGTTGGCTTTGCAGTTCCTGTCCCGCCACCGCGGCTTGCCTATGCCACAAGCCATATTCTATCAACTTTTGTTCAAGCAACGGCTGCTACATGTGTATTTTGGAGAACCCGTTTTACCAACAGCACAGTCACGTTCGCACGGGCAAGTCTGACACTGTGGATCGTTTCGGATCGTTTCCGATCACTTCTTGGCTCGTACGCCCTTTGCCTTAGCCTTTGGCTTTGGCGTGGCCTTGAAACACGTCAGCTCGCGGCCAGCTGGCACTGCCTGGAAAAATCCTAAAAAACGCTGAAGAAAATTCACAGCAGCTACAAGTGGGGATTGCCTATCGCCGTGACATGGGCGATGTCAATAACCAACAGTAACACTGAAGATGAAGTAAGTATCATTTTTGACTTGAAGATGGCTCTCCGGTTATGATCCCAACTATTGGTGTTGGAAATGGCAACGATTACTGCTGTTTATTTTTAAAGCACCATATTTGATGGTATATACATATGACACAGGACGCCGAAATTCGCTGAATCGTTGAGTTCGCATAGGGGAAAAACTGTCAACCTTAAGTTGCCACGATATCCATATTTGGAGTTCTTTTGCCCCGGTTGCCTAAAAATAGGCTCATCCAAAATATCATTGGAGCACCGCAGTTTTTATTCTATGATTTGTATGTTTGGGCACGTAGGATGTATAATCCGTGATTGTGGATCACCAACGCATGGCCAAAGATTGTTGCAAAATCAGGTAAGAACAATGACCCAGCAACGTTAGCATCTCCAGAAACGCGTTGTAATCAACAACTGGAGACAAGAACATTTTTCAAAATCCGTATAGTAGTCTGGAATTTCCTACTTTCTAACGCGTGGGAACTTGTAGACAACAGATCCCTTTTCAATCCTGGATCTAATTGGAAGCCCAAACTCGGATCCTGGTTGCAACAGCCTTCTTCAGCTCCAACTGCAAACCGTGGGTGACGGCACGCCCAGTGTCGAATGTAAAGCTCGCTGTAGCAGCGCGGCCGCCCGGACGAAGCAATCCTGCAGATGAAAAAAATATACTAAGTTTTCTCAACATTAAGTGAGAAGACATGGGAAGACAAGCGGCATTTACACCGACCGTCTGAAATTGTGCATGTGGTTGACTGAAAATGTAGTATGGGCAACATGCATGGCCAATGCGTGGAGGCAGCAAAACCGAAGGTACAAATTGCAACGATGAACACCAAGATTTGGTTGTATCCAAAGTCGTCTTGATTGTCAAAACGGTTAAGGCAAAGAAAGCAAGTAATTTCAACAGTCCATTTTTGACCACAGAAGACACCACTGCGACCCGTTGGGAAAATCCACTTTCACAACACGGGAAGCCATGTCTGGCACTGCTGCGATGTGCTTCTTGACCTCCTCGTCGCTTCCATTCCAAACCACGCACCTGCAAGTCCCAATTTGAAAATGATTGGCGGGAAGCTCAAGTAGGATATGAATGTAGAGATGCCTCAACTGCTAGAAATGTGGCTATTGATTGGCCGTGCAACGTTGAACAATCTCGGACGGCAAGATATGCGAAGAACAGGAGAATACAGGAGACTGCTCTCGGTGCCTTACCTTCTTGGGCCTAAATGAAAAAGCAACATGTCTACAGATGTGTACCCCCTTGAGACACACCGACAATTTAGATTTACACATGCACCACCTCTCCAAGTGCAGACTGAGCGGCAATTCGATCCGCATTCCCTTTACAGGAGTAGAGGCTGGGAGCCCAGAAGCATCGCAGTCATGGCGCAGCCAAGAGCTCCTGATTCGCAGCGAATGCTCCATCAACATAAAGGGTATGTAGGCATGTCCCTTTAGTCACGGCGCTGTAATTGCCGCTATGTACCTAACGTTGTAAACCTAATAATAAACCAATCCAGGAACTAACCATGGGGGGTCGTTTGAAATCATCCCACATATATATATATATATATATATTATCTTTATATATATATATATATATATATATATATATTTATATATATGTATATATATATTTATTTATTTATTTATTTAAGAATACACCCAATAGAAAACCTTGAAAGAAGAAGGTTAGATGTTGGGGTTTACCACGTTAATTATCTTTCGCCAACCACCCATGGATTTTCAAAGCCATTTATATAGGTTAATGTCGCTATATGTATATATATATATAGAATGTATGATATATATATTTATTTATTTATTTACCGTACCCAATCATCTGAAGCCATCCAGCAATGAAATCCACTGTCTTTTGCTCAGCGACACACGCTGTGAAACCCCTAAGCTGCCCTAAAAATCAAACAGATGCTGCGTTGATAAACCCAAAGCACCAGCCATTTCCATGTCCCCTGGAAGGCTGAAACGTGGACGTCAAAGTAAGTTTTCACGGAGCTGCAGCCTGCCAGCGGTTCATAGCGAAATTTCACTCAAAGGTGATACAGTCTCAGATGCGCGAAGGCGCGCTCTGCAATCTATCGACAATAGTTGTCGCAAGGTGGTTTGCAACGCAGAAGGCCAATCGCTCTTGAACACAGTTGCCAGTTCTCCCCCTTCAGCTTTGGACAGCTTTTTTTTCCAGTGTGGATACTGTTTCAGGCAATCGTCAAAGCCAATAATGCTCAAGATTTTGAAGATCATTCCCTGCAGCCACGCGATGGTTCCAATAGTGAGTAAACTAAACCTATACATTTTGAATCCGAGTATTGTCCCCGTAAAAGCAATAATTTCAGACATGCAACTTTTGTGCAACAGACCCTCCACACAAATCACATTCCGAAATTTTCTTTCTGGAATCCATTGCAAAAGAATTTGTTGATTTCGACCACTTGCACATGTCAGTGAAAACCACCACATCTCGAAAGATCGGAATCAAAAAGTACTTGCTGAAGACTGGGCACCACTTCACTCCATGTGCCCTCGTGTGAGAACAAGGGCTGGCCCAAAAGCATCTCAGCCAATGTGCAGCCGAAGGACCATATGTCCAAGGCAGGGGTAAGACGAGTGGAGCCCAGCAAGAGCTCAATGCTACGGTAAGCAATTGTGACCACCCTCCCAGCAGAAGCCCTTTCCCAAAGAAAGCGGACACACCCCAGATCGGCCAGTTTGCAAACCTTGTCATCTTCGAACCATAAGCAATTGGCAGGCTTCAAGTCTGCATGCAAACAGCCAATGCCGTGAAGAAACGCTAAGCCTCGGCACAAGTGAAGAGAGCATCCTTCAGGACTGCACACCGCCTTGGGCGTCTCCGTCTCCGAGAGGATCGCCTTTGAGCAGCCCTCGGCATGCTCTCTGACGAGGTTGGAGCCCCGGCTCCTTGTCCCTGCTGGGACATCTCGCTCGTTCTTGACAATGTGGACCTCGAAGACGTGATCCGGTGTTCCACGCAGCTTTGGCATGGACTTCACGTCGAATTCGTAGACACCGCCTGAGACGAACAGGTCAAGTTCGATTCATCCAATGTCATCTTAATATATCTTGATGTCATTCATGTCATCTGAATGTGTTGCTATGATTGCTACTTCCAACTTGGTAGCTGGATGTAGCTGGTGTCTATGCCCTTCTTGGCTGCGGTTCACTCCCAAGAGGTCAACCACATATGGGCAAGAAGCTGTCTTTCCCAGATATCTATCTCTGCAATGACAGCAGCCAGGTCTTTCTTACACTTCCTTGCAAAGTCTCAAGGGGTGTAATGTAACAAAAAAAAAGCACTTGCAGTGTGTCTGACTACTATAGCCTATTACCATTGCTGCAATGCTACAAAACAAAATTTATCTTCTGAGCACGAGTGCGTAACAGCATCTGCAAGGCATCTTTTAGCCAAACGATGAAAGAAAGTATCTGTCATCCAATCTAGATTACTTTCTTCGAGTGGTCCCCACCAACTGACATCTATCTGCTATATATTCTGGGATTATATTAGATCTGGCAATATATTCTATAGCATTCATCTGGCATTCTATTTGGCATATATTCCGACATTCCATCTGGCATTCTGTTTGGCACTTGATCTGACATACATTCTGACATTCTATCTGGATTCTTTCTGGCATTCTACCTGACATTCTGACGTATGATGTTATATTCTATCTGAATCTATCCAGCATTATATGTGGCTTCTATTCTGGCATTCCTTCTGGCAGTTGGCATTCTCCCTGGCATGTGCTCAGGCCCAGGCGTGCTCCAATGCATCCGCAGCTTGCGATAGGGTTTGGTGCCCACAGCCACGACAAGCTGGCAGAGGAGTGGACGAGGAGAAGGAAGAGAAGAAGGAGGAGAAGGAATTGGGCCTTTGTAAATCTAGAGACCCATATCTGGCAGGTGGGGAAGAGAGGAATCAAAGCAAAAAAAAATGGCCGAGGCTCAAAGACTTCACAGCGACCTTTTTGCCACAAGGCAGCTGCCCGAGGGACACGGTGCCGAAGGTGCCGTGACCAAGAAAACCCAACCGCCTGCATTGGAAGCCGCCCTGAAGCCGGTCAGGTTGGCAATGGAGGAGCAGCATCTGCTGGAGGTGCCATTGCTCGTTGTGAGATGGTGGAGCTGGAACTGGAACTACAGGAGGAGAAACGGCAACACGGTCTCGAAGCTGAGGCTCCTGAAGTGACCACGTCTTCATCACAATCTCCTCCTTTTGCTTAAACCTCTTCCGCTTCTTCCCAGCGGGCACGCCGCTTCACCCAATCATGGGCAGCGCTGAAAGTGACAACTTTCGAGCACTTGAGGCTCAAGTAGCAACCGTGTTCCCGAACTATTTGCACATCCGTCACTGTCTTGCGACCCGATGCTCCTGCCTTCAAAGCTTCGAAAGCCGCATCCAGGAGGCTGGCCTCATTCAGCTTCATCACCCATTCACTCGCACATCTGTTGCGGATTGCAGGCATGAATCATAGCTAAGTTGTGGATCCCTAAGGCGCACATCTGTTGCAGATTGCATGCATGAATCAAAGCTCAGCTGTGGATCCCTAAGGTCCCTAATTGCTACACATTGTATCAAAAGAATGCCCGTGCGTGTGCTCACCTGCTCCGGTCGGACATGCCATCTGCAAGTCACAAAACTGCAAATTCTGCCGTGTGTCCTCCCATCGTATCTAAAAACTTTTAAGCCCTGAGCCCAAAGCAGCTAAAAAAAAACTGTGGCGAGCAAAACCGTCTCAGAATGGAGAGTGGCAAAGGTCATCTCTATACAGCTTTCTCTTATTTCGTGTGTGCGTATGTAGATGTACCGCACCATGGCGTGTAAATAAATAATTTGTATATGTGTGTGTGTGCTTAGCTTGCACAGATCCAAGATACCGAATGCACATGGGCAACCGCATGTGTGACCCTGGCAGTACCACAGGTTCAATCCATTCCTTCACCAGCCACTCATAACCCAATTCCTCCGTCCTCTGATTCAGCGGCGGCCAATGGAAGAGGCGAAGCAACGCGAAGCTACCATGGCGCAAGAATTCACCAGGTAGCTGTTCCACCCAACGAATCGCAAGCCCAGAATTTCTATGTTCATGTTCCTTGCTTGATAGGTGTGTGGGGGGGCCCAATGAGCAAAGTGCAAGCGCATTGGCTTTCAAAAGACATCGCTGGTGCGTTCAACACAAACTCTATGTGAAAGCGTCTGCTACCTTGCAACGCATTGAGTTTTATTGTATTGTATTGTTTCCTTTGGCCCCACATGCATTGCTGCAGTAGGGTATTGGGTGTTGCGCTGGCGTCTGAAGTTTGGAATCATCGAGCCCGGCCACAGCTCGTCCATAAAAAACATTGGTTTAAGTCAAAAACAGATGCAAGACAAAACGCAGGAAAAGTTCAACCCTGTCAATGTCCCTTGCAGGATTGAGGTACCAGTCTATGACCTTTGGCACGGCACCTCAACTGAGAGATTTGGAAGTGCACAGATATTGGAATAGTGCAAGTACCAGAATGAGATAGTCTGGTGAGCCGTTTTGGCCATTCCAATAGGAATAGAGTTGCATGCCTTGTTTTGTATATAGTACTGCCGCATTCCAGTAGATAAGGCGGGTGTGATTCCACGCTGCCGTATGCATGGTCTTAGAGAAGCCTGGTTGTGAATGACTGCTGTGTCACGCACCTCCTGGCTTAAACCTTTAGGGCCCTTCAGCTTTTCGTGGCGACGAACAAAAGGATCGAGCCGAGATTCAAACCAGTATGGTACATGTTGGATGCGTATCATGTACTGTATATATACATTATATATATATTATATCTCTATATGTATATACACATACGTCACTGGATGTATCCTGTTTTTGGTGGTTGAAATCCTGTAATCAATAAGGATCGACTGGTCACTGCTCGACGACATCGGTGTGTGTTCATGGGGATCCCCCAGTTCATGGATCGAATGATAACACCCAACATACAAAGCGTATGTTCATAACCCCTGAACAAAAATCATCAACCAAGCATCGGATTGGTAAACAGATCTCTACATGATGACTAACTCCCAATCAGGCATCACATGTTGATGATATTTCTCCCATCATATCAAATCATTCCATCCAATTCCATAAAATTGGGAACAGCATGGTCGGAGATGTTTTCAATACCCTGTAGTTGTTTTTTAGCTGGGAAGCTAGTGCGTGTGTGTATGTCTGTATATATATATAGGTATATTATCTATATATATATACACCGGTATATACTATATATTTATAAGCATATCATATATATATATATGTGTATATGATATTTATATATATACACCTATATGGGGATGTATCGGCCTCTATATTGCTATTTTTGGGTTAGGCTATGAGGGTTTTGACCCCATCCAAGGTTGACCCACGTATCACCCAATATGGTGGTGTGTCCAACCCCTGTAGTTCACCTCAAAATGCACGGGGATTTATGGATATCCATCAAAACATGATAGTTGTGGGTGTTGATCCATATTCATATTAATGTTGGTTTGTCTGAAAATATGGGTGCCCCATTCAATCCATTGGCAAATCATCATTTTCCCAATAAGTTGAAAGCCGATTCCCCAAGTCGTGGATTTCCCATTCGGAAAAAAGACATCATCAGCAAATCCCATTAGCCTCCAAATTAATAAACATTTAGACCTTGCCGAAAAGGGGCTTGGAAGTTGAGTTTCCACTAGAATTTGGCGATTTTCAGGATCACACTATGTCAAAGTGTTGATTTTCGGGGAAGATACCCTCATGGCAAACATCCACAAAACTATGGAAAATCACCATGGTTCATGGCTAAATCAACTATTCTTATTGCCATTTTCAAAAGCTTTTTGAATGTTTACCAGAGGGTTTTCACCACCCAACCAAGGCACAGAAACCGCAGGGCGCCACAGAGTTGCCATGGTCCGCGGACTGGAACCGAGTTGTGTCGGGAACAGTTTTGATCAAGAAAAATTGGATTTGGGACCTTTAAGGGGATGGGCCAAAACCCTGGTACCTAGTGAACCCCAAAATAGCTGGTAAATGGATCTTCATCCCACTAAAAATGGTATTAATAGGTATTGATCCATACCCCTTTGAGACCAAAATTGGGGTCTGAATGAAGGAAACTGGACAAAATGGAATGGCTTCCCACAGAAAATGTTGCTGGAAACTGTGTTTTTCGGAGTCAATAGAAAGGGGTGCTGTAAGTTTTACTTTCTTTGGCGCCGGGGCCCACAAATGACCCGTAATTCTTGGTATAGTTCTGGTATAGTAAACCATTCCGCTTGTGCTGTTGGTACGAAAAAATCCAGACCATAAGTCCCAAGTGAGTGTCGTTTGGTTGTTCAAATCCCCAACTTGGAGTCATGGGGGTGCGGTTCATTCTTGGATTTCCCACCGTGAATCCTGTCTGGGAAATATGAAATGTCTCCCCAATAATGGCCTCCAAAATGAATACATCCAATACCAAAGCAGGGGTTCAGTACAATATTTATTTCGTGGGGTGGAAGGGATTATTTTGGGAACTCCATGTTTTCATGGTAGCCAGGAACAACTATCACAACCTGAATAACCGGACAAAAAAATATGTTGTGCAGAATCACCCAATTCAGTTGGTTGATAATCATACACTGATCTGGCTGTATTATATTAATTCACTAATGGGAAAATATATGAAAAACCATCTGGGGATGATTCCCCGAATCCTACCCATCATTCCAGTGACGTCAGGGCGTGAGGTCATGATCAAATTCGTCCAGATATATGCCATGATATTACCATTGTGATCCCATATTTGCTAGTTAAATCCCATTATATTCCCACTATATCCCAGCAAGAGATTGGAAAATCCACAGTTCCACAGCCACTCTTCCAACCGCAGCCGCCTTTGGAAGCAAACGCCTCTTCGGGCGATGCAAGTGAGCTGCGTTTAATTGTATAATGGGATCTACAGTAACCAAATATCAATTATTATTCAGTTGAAGCCAAAAAATGGCATGATGATGATGACGATGATGATGATGATGATGCTTATTATCATGATGATGATGATGATGATGATGATTCACTGGTGCTAAGGATGGGTGTGATGTCCTACAGCACTCGAACAGCATCATAGTCATATTAATCTCAAGTTTCTTCTTCATCATCATCATCCCATGAAACTTAAGAATCAAAGGGACACCGAGAAACTCCCAGGTCTTCCCCAAACGGACTGCCTGTTGAGGATCAGAATCTGAAGACACAGCTCAGGTCTTGGTTTCTTTTTTTGTTCACATAAAGTAATAAAAACAATCTTGGGGTCGCCCAAGTTTACCCATAAACATGTTAATACACATATGATATATGTATGTATGTATGTATGTATGTATGTATGTGTGTATGTATGTATGTATGTATGTATGTATGTATGTACGTATCTATGTACGTATCTATATATGTATCTAAATATGTATATATATACGTATATATATATATGTATATATATATATATGTATATACATACATATATATATGTATGTATATGTATGTATATATATATGTGTATATTTATATATATATATATATGTATATATATATGTGATTATATGTGTATATATATATATGCTACCCACCCCCCAAAGATCTACCTTTTTAGGGCTAAACCTCATGCACATGCCAGATAATTTACACACCAAGCCCATGGGTTCAAGAACTTCTTTCTAGATCTTGAATCTTGAATCTTGAATCCGAATCCACAACCAGTCTCGTTTGCAAACGTTTGCAAACGCTGCAGCTGAAAATTGTCCTAAGTACAATCTAGATGTGCATACATTGTAGTACCCCCTGGGATTTGGATATTAGGTACAACAAAGTAAATATATATACATACATATGTATATATATATATATATATGCGGTACCCCCTCATCCTACTGTCCTATATCTAACCTTCAAAAAGGTAGATCTTTTGGTACACCGTATATATATATATGTATATATATATATTTACATATGTATATATATATTTACATATGTATATATATATATGTATGTATATATATATATGTATATATACATATGTATATATATGTATATATGTATATATACAGATATATGTATATATATAGTGTATATATACATATATAGTGCATATATATGTATATTATATATATACGTGTGTAATTTTATATAAATTTATGATATGTGCATACACATTAGTTCTGAAACTTGAAAAAAAGCCGCGATCAAAAGAACCCGTGCCGCAATGTGGTATAGGAAGCTAGGAAGCCGATGTGGATGGCAAAGGGCATGAACATCCTACACCCTGCGGAAACAAAAACTGTAATGGGTTACATAATATTGTAGCCATTATAAATTATAGACTTATAGGATTCTGTAGGGATATATAATGGGATATGTAATAGGATATAACCAACAATGATTTCAGCTCGGTTTGATCGTCTGCCTTGTTTTCTCCAAGAATTTCTTGCAAGAAACAACCTTTACCTACCATTACATACCAAATCGAGGGTCCAGTACCAGTGGATAGAATTGAAATTTCCAGATCCAGATATGCCACCTATGTCCAGATATTTGATGTGCCCTGCCGGTCTTCTGGCTCATCTGGCAATATATACATACATATATACATATACACATATATATATACATATATATATGTATGTATATATATATATACATATGTATATATATATACATATGTGTATATATATATATATGTATACATACATATGTGTATATATATATATGTACATATATGTACCACAGTGTGTATGCTAAACCATGCCAAAGGTAGAGATAATTTTACAGTTTGCTATAGAAAGTTGCATATCTATGGATGATTTACCTATTAAAGATATATATATATATATATATAAATATGGAAATAATGTGATGTTCCACAGCTATGTGAGATTATTACCAGAGCGTACATTCTCCTAGATACATTCCCTTCCAATGCCATGGAGTCTTAGTCCTTTTTGCATCCCGGACATCCAGCCCTGTTTCCCTCCTCATCATGGAACGTCGAAGACGGGAGAGGTTCACCAAAGGCAGAACCTGAATTCGAAAAGATCGAGGAGCCGTGAGCAAACAATGATCCATTTATATTTATCATTTAACACTATTTCGAGAGATTTTCAGTAATGAAACCTGAGGACAGTTAGGACTCAACCACCAAATATGAGGATCTATAAGCAACATAGGCAGGCAACATGTTGGAATTTTCCATGGAAAATCTTCACCCTTGAAGCCCATAATGCACAATGAAACGTATATGAAACATTGATACAAATAGAGTTTTATGATTGTCCACATCAATTTATATGATTTATAATATTTTATAATATATAATTTATAAAACAAGAGAACCATGAGAACCATGATTATAGATCATTATAGATCCACATCTGCCCTGACATGAACAATCATGATCATCACGAACCCTTCCCCAAGTTGCTGCACAACTGTCTTTCGGCCGCGCGGCCTGATGTGCCATGAAACGTGGCTGATACAAGCTGGCACCACAACCGTAAGAGCGCGACCTGGAACAAAGAGGCCGCGCCATTGCGGTTTCAAAAAGGAAACTATAGAACAAATAGCATCGAATAGCTACAAGCTCTGGCAAGACCTTGGCCGCCTTGGCCCTCAAGATGAAATCTGGGCCACCTTCTTGTACTCCTCCACTCCTTTCCAGTAGTTCGCAATTCTCTGTTCTTTGGTGGGTGCATCTTGAAGTTTCGCCTGAGTCATTTCCATCTCTTTCAGGGCCTGAGGGAACTGTTCCGCTTCAATGCGAGATCGGGTCACATAGTCAATCTCTCCAGGCTTAATTGCTGCATTGGCTGCGTCAATGCCCTGCATGTATCCAGGCCTCACTACTTGAAAGTCAGGACGGCCCGAACCAGTGCCCGCAAAGCTGGGTGGCGCAAAGCCCACTATCACACCTGCCAACACAGCCAACCCGACTGCGGGGATGTTTGGGCGTTCTGTCTCTTGAAAGTCTTGCTTGGCCTGCAGAGCCACCCTTGGAACAGCACGAGGAGAGGATGGTGCCACAAATCCAGGGTAGTGAGGGAGCAAGCAAATGGCCACTGCAAGCAGCGTCAGGGCAAGAAGGCGTGCCATCTCAAGCGGTAGAGACGACTGCTGTCCTATCACAGTTCTTCCAGTCTTTGCTTAAGCTTAAACTGCATT
>Ga0126342_10018167_pt1 | contig 12077 bp, 7 predicted proteins | sample Cyp1metagenome_FD_92528 | JGI IMG/M metagenome (GOLD analysis project Ga0126342, IMG submission 92528) | Coral microbial communities from Lord Howe Island, Old Settlement Bay, Australia - Cyphastrea 1 metagenome | ecosystem: Host-associated > Invertebrates > Cnidaria > Coral ... | reverse complement strand
TAAGGTGGAATTCCTTAATTAAGGAAAAAATCCTCCTTAATTAAGGGAATTCCTCCTTAATTAAGGTGGAATTCCTTTAAAAAAAACTCCTTAAATTAAATAAGGAGGAATGGAAGTTCTGGGGACATAAGTGGGCAACCTCCGCGCGATCTCCTCCAAAAACTTGAGGCTCATCAGGGGAAAAAGTTGCTCCTCCTGCTCGAAGAATCGACAGCGAACTGCGATGTGCGATGTGGACCTCCATCATGATCTCTTCCTGCAATCGATGTCGTTTGAGACCCCGTTTCAGCAAGCCCTTCCACGGGACAGCCTCACGTTGCCAGAAATCGATCATATCCGTGAGGTCTCCCTCCGGTCGAGCTGGGAGCACTCCTGGAACAAGTGCATCAAGCCAGTCAAGATCTGCACGAAGTGCTGAGATCCAAGATGAAGGACAGCATTGCTGCTCGATGTGGAGAATCTGCTGTAGTTCAGCTGGCCCAACCTGAAAAACCCTTCTCGCATAAGCCAGTCTGTCAATTGCTATTCTCGCACGAACATCCACCACTCTGGCTCGAGTCAGGAGCTGCTGTGTCGTGACTTGTTCATCAGCTGCAAGGCGTAGAGTCTTCCTCAGCATCTCATGGTATGTAGTACGCAGGCGCTGCATCTGGCGTCCAGAAGGTGTATCCCAGGAGCCTAATCCATAGAAAAGCTTAGAGAACACCAGTGATTGCAAGAATTGGATCCGAAGTTGGACTGGAAAATGACGGTTGCACAGCACCATTCGAGACAGCTTGCTGAAGGTCGCCTTTGACATGCCGACTCGTTGGCGCAGCTCAGGCTCGCATGAATGGCTAGCCGCGAACTGTGCACCCAAATGTTTGTAAGTATTGGTAAAACTGAGCCAGGCGGTTTGGTCAGCATCTACCGCAATAGCAATTCCTGCAGTGGGCCCTAGCAGGTGTTGCCTTCGAAGTGCAGGAGCATCTCTACCCACAAAGGAAACCACTGCGCTCGTCTTGCCAGGGGTGAAGTTGACAGTAAATCCCCTTCTCTTGAATTGTCGCGTGACTTCAGCAGCTAGATCAGCAAGTCTGGGCAACAAAGAAGAGGCTGTCAAGGTTGCAATTGGAACTGCCAGGTCATCTGACCAGATCACCATCACTGGCTGTAGATGTAGGCTCGCCATGAGGCTGACAATGTCCTCCTGTTGTGATAGCCAAGTGCGGAGATCCCCGACAATGGAGGCCATCAGCACATGAAAGATTGCGTCAGCTAACGGTGAGCCCGGGCGAGTTCCTCTCTTTGTCCAAATCATCTGCTGGTTGTTGCCGGCTAAGACAAACCAGGTATGAGCATGGATGTCACGCAAAAGTCGCAGAAGAAGAGGGTCAATGCCATGTTCGGCCAGAAGTCCTATCAGTGCCTTCCCATGAAATTCCGCATCCAATGGTGTGCCAGAATGATGAAGTGCACGAAGAACATCTTGAAAGGCCGTGGCAGAAGTGGCTCCCGTAACCAGTTCCCTGATCAGATGATGAAAGGCTGTCGACAGGTCGACGTAGAGGACCGCCGATGACCACCCACGGGCAGCAAAGACCTTGGTGAGCGTTCTGATAGTCTGCGCTCCAAAGGCCACTTGTTGTCCTGGATAACCGCCCATTTGCCCTGGATCTCTCTTCAAGGCGACTTGGCTCATCAAGCGACCTCTCACCAGCGCATGTACGCGCTTCGCCAAAGTCGGTAGGAGCAATATACCTCTAAAACTCTGCGGCTCAAGCGCACCTAGTTTTTTGGGTATCATCCGCGGGATCCCTCCTTTGTTTTGAATCGGTTCCATACCCCACAAGAAGGTCTTGATGAGGACTTGGTAATAAAAATCAGCAAGGAATGCGGCATTCTTGTGGTAGATGGCGGATGGAACACAGTCGAACCCAGTCGCACGATCCATACAGGTGTCTCGCAGGGCCGCCTCAAACTCAAATCTCGTAGGTAAGCTGTGCAGATCAACTTGTTGAGGGGCTCCAGGTTGTTCAGCCTGTTGGTGAGCGATGCATTGGGTCGCCAGGTCATCCGGCGTCTCATCAACGCCGAGTTCCAGTTGACGGAAATGATCCAAGCATGATTGATCAAGAAAACCCAGGGCGTGAGGGTCATATCCACTGCGTCTAACTTGGAATTTGGGGATCGACCGCCTGATCACTGCCCAGAGCTTTTTGACTTGGGTTGGCGCAAGGAACTCAGCCCCATCTTGTAGAAGTCCTGCAAAGAAGTTCTTGTCATCTGATCGCATAGATCTCGTGACACTCCTCCCCAATTGCTGGAAGTTCCACAGGGCTTTAGCGATGAGCTTGTCCTGCGCTGCCAACAGGTTGTTGACTTCAGTGTTCACCTGCGCTCTACTCCTCTTCCATCTTCCAAAGACATACTCCATGATAGTGGTGCGCTGAATCCTGTTGTACTCCGCCAGAGTTTTCCTCCACGTGCGCTTCTCACATACCAATGCCCAAGTTGATGCTGACATAGTCTCCTTCATCGGCCTGGCAGCCCTGTGGCGCCTTTGGAGTGGCTGCAGGTGCTTGACTAGGCATCCCTGCAGATGATGCAGGTGTGAGTGGACATCCATGGTGGCTGGAAAGCTCGTAGTCAGTCCTTGCCAGTCAACTTCACAATCATCAATGACCAATTTTTGATGCGGCTGTTTGACCTCAGACTTCAAAGGGTAAGCTGCTAAGAATTTGACCTCAGCACATGCTGCTGCATGGTCGTTGCGAACCAATGTCGGGTCAATGATCGTGCTGATCCATGAAGTGCAGGATTGAGCGCGCCAAGCCATAGGAATGCAGACATAGTCCAAGCGCTTCTTCTTTCCAGAAGTGTGCTCCCATGTCATACCTTCGCCACGCTGATGCTCTGCAAATGTTGAAGGTATCCAAAGCTCGTTGCGCGCAATGAAACTTTCAAAGGCAACCGCCTTGTCATCCTGCTTAGAGGCTTGATGGTCTCCTATGTGCGGAGATGTCTCAGCTCCGACTGCTGCGTTGGCATCACATAGAAGGATCATTGGCCACTTTGCATAGGCTTGTGGGACTGCAGCATGGAGTTGCTCCCACCATGACTCAATGATGTCCATCTCATTACCAGTGTGGGGCGCATGCCCTGCAACCAACACTGCTCGAAGATGAGGTGTGTCGATCTTCAAAATGAGAAATCGTGGGTCAAAGGCCAAAATCTTGAAGTGCTCCTTCTTGAAGAAGACAGGTCGTCGGCGTTGAGTGCGTGGGCACCAAACTGAGCCGTAAGGGATCCTCTTGGCCAAGCCGGCAATGATGCCAAAGTGCCCTTGAGTTGTTGCAGCTGCCTTGAAGAGAAAGTAATCCTCATCATACCCACAGTGCAATTTCCTCAGCCTCGTTTCTTGGAGTCCAAAAATCATAATCTTCTCTTCCGCCAGCTGTGAAAACAGTGCTCTCTGTCTCGAGAGGCCTGCCATAGAAGTGTCATCTTCAGAGCTCCCTTTAAGCGAAAGCACGTTGCAAGTAGCCATCCTCAGCGAGATCTCAGCTACCTGCATCTCATCTTCTTCACTTTTCTGCAGTGGATCGCTGACAGGAAGGAGATTACGTGCCGGCATGGTCATTGGCCCTGGATGGTGCAGCACATGTCCTTTCCACATTCCAGCATATTCTCTGGCAAAAAGGGCCCACATCCAATCCAGCGCATCCACAAACTCCTTCTTGGTGACGGCATGAATCCAATCATCAAATGGTGCCACATGGTTGCCCTCTCTTGCCGCACTGGCCAGGGTATCCACGAGCTCATTGCCAGGTTCGCCGGAATGGCCAGGGATATGCACATAGTTCAGCTTGGTCTGGAATCGCGTTTCCACCAAGAGGATAATGCCTCGTAGAGCTCGTCCGATCACGGGTTGAGCTGCACAGCGCCAAGCGTCCAGCAGTCAGAGCATCGTAGCACAGTGTCACTGTAGGTGCCCAGGCAAAGAGCGCAGTGTGGATCTTCAGGATGTCATACGCCATCTTTGCCGCAACTGTAATTCCCAACAGCTCTGCGACGTATGCATTATGTGCCAACAATAGTGGGCTGCTCATAGCTCCAGCAAAGCACCAACCTTGTTCGGTCCGAACAAATGCTGCAACCGCAGCAGCGGCATTGTTGGAACCATAGGAACCATCGGTGTAAATGTGGATCTCAATGCAGGGCGTTGAATAGTCCCACCAAGTTGTAGTCCACGGCCAAGCTGGATGTGTCTCGTAGAGAAGGGGGAGATCAAAACAAGGCAAAAACAGGTGAGAATCAAACCAGTCGAATGCCTTTGCCACTGACGTAAAGTCAATGTTCTGCCTGGTTTGCAGGCTTGCGGCTCTTTGTAAAAAGTCAGTGGCATCTGTCTCTCCCTCAATAACGCTCATGTCATCCTCCCAGAAGTTGTCAGGCAAATTTCTCTGAATGTAGAGGTTAATAACCATGGCGATTGGCAAAGCGCTCGCCGTCTCGCACCTCATGGTCATCATACCAGCAGCTACAAGCAGTGTCCGGACGTGCTGGTGGGCAAACTCTGTCTTTACCCATACAGCGGAGAATATCAATTTTTGTCACCGCTGAGGGGAGTAATACCGCTGCTGTGTACGGGGCGCCCTGGAGCACTCCGTTGTCCATGGAGGTGACAAGGCTGGGATGCTCGAAGGCTGCAATGTTCTGGTAAATGATGATGTGCACCTCTTCAATCGCATTCGCACTAGGTGGAGCAGGGTTCACAATGACAAAGTCAATCTCGACTCCGTCCAGGACATAGTCTCTCCACCGGTGGATGATCGCACCTTCCCACAGCCAAAAGTCGTTGCCGAGGACCACATTCCGGCACTCATCATGAAAAGGGATATAGCGTCCCTCAAGGTACCACGTTCGGACCGTCAGAAGTCGCTCAATGTGGGCAGGTCCAATGACTGCTCTTTCATCCCATATTCCATGAAGACGACGTGTAAATGGAGATTCACCTGCAATAGGTGGCTGTGCTACCGCTTCTTCCAACGGGCCTTCTTCAGCAGCAGGTTGAACTAACTGTGAAGTCACAACATGTTCGTCCAAAATGTGCAGTTCTCTGGGAAGCGGATGTGCTGAGAAGACGAGCCCCATTCCAGGACGAACTGGTCGAGCTTCGAAAGGATCCCATTCTTCATCAGCATATCTCAACGTGCACCTTCGATCAATGCAGAGCCTAGACAATCGAAGAAGATCACGGACTTGAACAGTTGCCACTGGCGTAGGAAGTAGTGCAGCTGCAAAGGCTATTCTTCGCGTTGTTTCGTGCAGGAACTCGATCGTGATCAAAGCAGGCACCAGATCAATCCTGGGTTCTTGCCAAAGGATGAGATGTCCAATACGATCCCTGGTAGCGGTTGATTCTGGAGTCGGCTGAACCCAGAGGAAACGAAGAGGCAGTGTCCTGTCAATCCTGTCATTCCATAGATCCGTGATATCTTCCTGCCACCATTGCTGCTCCTGTGTCAGCCTCATTGTTCGCGACTGTTCCGTGACGTATGCTGCTAATCCACGGACATACCAGGTTTCAAGGTATGTAACTGGACCTTCCTCCTCTTGTTCTATGCAAGCGGATTGACTGAAGGCTTCCCAGAGCGCAGCGTGCCACGAGGCAAATGGAGCTTCTGGGTGGTCAGCGGGTCGCTCCCTGAAGGCCCCCGGCGCCACGCAATTGAAACGTGGTACTGCAGCGTCACCATCACTTCGGAATGAGACGAACATAGGCTTGGAAGCATGTAGCTGAACAAGAGAGGCGGCCTCATGGGGTTGCGCTGCATCAATCTCGGAATACAGGCTATCAGTATCCTCCCCTCTCTGTTGGTACCTCTTCCTGGTTTGTCGTGGTGACAATCCAGCTTGGCCACATCGTACTGCAAGCCTTGTTGGGACCTCTTCGAACTGAAATGGGGGAATCGCTACCCGAATGTAGTTCCCATGTGACAGATGCATGGGTGCGGGTGATCTCAAAGCAACAAGACGCCCTTGATGCCAAACAAGGCAGCGGTTTCTGCTGCCCTCACAATATCGATCAACTCTGATCCATTCCAGAAATTGCTTCCTGTGGATAGGGCTCGGAATTTTCGCCACAAAGCGGTCTGTCACCACAGGTGAATCAAACGAAGGCCCATGGTACTCGACATCGACCATGACTGCATTTCGATGGTCACCGTCCTCAAAGTCATCGTGGCGTAGAGTGAGCAAAGGCGTAACCGCAATTCTCAATAGATCCTCTGGAGCTGGAGCTATCTGGACAATGCGGGCAACGTCATGGTGCATCATGCCAATCAGCCTTCTCACATGTCCAAAGAATGCTTCGTAGGGATGAAAAGGTACACGACCTCTTGCGGAATTCGTCCTGGTGTCATAGACCGCAACGGAATGCCATGGAAGTGGATAATCATGAGTGGAGTCCGGTGAAAACGACATCTCAGTTTCAAACGATGGTGAATGTTCCTCGTTGTCATCATGTGGTTCTGGTAGTTGTTGGTCAGGATCATCATCCTGGCGTGCAATACCATGGTCCATCATGATGTTGGGGTCCTGTGCATGAGGGTGATGGTGGACTGTAGCCATAAAACTCGTCACCTCATCATCAAAGTCAAACTTGAAATTGGCTTTTCGCAGTGTTGGGATCCTCCCATCAACTTCATCAGGAACAGCCTCATTGAGAGCATCAAAACGCACCGTCTTCGCAGTGCTTTTTCTCCCTTCTCTCAAAAGGCATGAAGTCAACCTGTCGGAACCCTTATAACTGCAATTCATATAGACGGGAGGTCATCAAAGAGGATATTCTCACCGTGCAAGGCCGTTGCATTGTGCAGGGCGTTGAAGGTGTCCATGAAATTCTCCTCATACCGAATAGAATGGGTGGCATACCAAAATTCATGAAGTGACCCAAGAGGTTGCTGAATGCGTGCTGCACACCCTTCCTCAGATAGGGCATAGGCCTCAGCATAAGCACCTCCTCCAGGGTCGAATCTTTCAGGCGCACGGATGTAGTTCCGCGGACACTGCAAACCGTCGCCTATCTTCACGATGTAGCTGGCGCAGTAGAGCCACCACCAGCTGGTTTGCCTCCAAAAGGTTCGAGGGATCTTGGGCGTTTCTTGGGCATAGCTTCTTCTCCCTCCGAACTGTGCATCCCCTCCTCGTCTTTGTCGTTTTCTTGGATCTCCTGTTTGGTCATTTTCGCACAGCGTTCTAGTAGATCTTGAACTTGTCCCACCAGCACTGCTGCTTCTTCGTCCTTGCCCAGCACATCCTCTGGTGTGGTAAGATCTATGCTCTCCTCTACCTTGGTCGCCTTGCCAGCTCGGTAGTTGAGCCTCTGTGTCTCGATTCTGGCTGCTTCGAGCTCTGACTGGGCTTTGGTCATGAGCTCGTGATAAGTCTTCTGCTGGGTGACATAGGCCTGCACTTGGCTCTCCCATGATTGCAGGGCCTCCTTGAGGTGCTTCACCCATGCAGCTCGATGTCGTTCCTGCATCTCTTTGAGCTCGGCCAACTGTTGGGCAATTTCTCCAACTCGTTTGGATGCCTTGGTGAGCTCTGTCGCAATCTGCTTGGAGTTGAGAGCTTCGGCTTTCTGCACGGCCTCCTTGATTTCGGGCGGTGCATCCGCTAAGTCTGCGTAGTGTTTCCGCACTGCTCCAAGAAGTTCGGCTCCCGCATTGAGAACGCTGCCTGAAGACGATTGCTCCTTGTTGGGCGGTAGCGGAACCTGAGTAGGCTTCGATGCCGTCGAGGACGTAGTCTCTGTAGCAGGCCAAGGTGTCGCAAATGGGGCGAAGGGTGAGGTCTGTGCATCCTTTTTCCCTTTCTTCCCTTTGCCTTTCTTCTGACGTGGGCTGGCACTTGGTTTGCGCCCCCTGGGGGTCGACCCACGTTGTCTCCCTCGGCTCTGTCCACGATAGTACTGCTCCCAGTTGTCCTTGTTCTGGAAGTTCTCCTCCTCGTTGGTGTAGTGGCGCTCTCCTGTAGTCCAATGCTTGCGGCAATTGGGACACCACTCGTGTGACTTGCGGTTCAGTCGCCCGCACCAACAACGCCAAGGGAAAGACTCTGCTTTTGACGCCATTGCGAGATTGATGGCTCGAAGAAAGCCGTCGTCCTTTGAATGATGGGCTGCAATCAGCTTCTTGATGCGCTCCAGGTCGATCTCGTCCAAGTGAATAGCTCCTCGCTTGAAGAGATGCCAACGGGCCCGAGCTGCTGCTCTCGCCCTTCTCAGCCGCCTCCGAAGTGTGATAGTCGAAGGTGCAATGGTTGGCGATAATGAGGGTGCCAATGAGCCCCCAAAGTCGCATAGAGGTCCTCAGTCACGTAGGGACGCCGAAGTCCTCCAAGTCAAGGTGCACAAAGTCGAGAAATGCCAGAGCCCGACCTTGTGCAAGTAGATTCCGGAGAAGCGCAGCACCAGTGAGCCCGAGCTTGATGAGGTAGAACAAGTGCAGCACAGCACCAGTCGCCCCAGCAGCGCAGGGAGTGAGCCCGACCGTGTCCGAGTAGAATCAGAAGACACGAAACACGGGAAAGGCAGATAGCCCGCGGGATACCCGCTAAGATCACGGCTAAACAGGGCAGAGGGGGGTACCTCTAACCTTGTCGCAGGGCCGAAACCTTTTACATTCGCCATTATTTAACAACAATCAATCAGCCATTCTTATTGGCTTATATCCCCAGATACGGCAAGTGAATATCACCACTTTTGTTGATTCAACTGCAAATTTCACCATCACTGCTGGTTGAAATCCTTAAACTTCGTTGCAATCTTACTCATATGTGTACTGCAAAAAAATATATACATTGCTTCATGGTTGAATCATCATCTAACCATCAGTCCTTCATGGCATCAACTGTACCATGACTACATACCCAGTTTTTAGTGCTTCAATCATGGCAAACGACATTTCTTTCAAGCTTGTACGTCCCCCTTCAGGTAAACAACATTATAACTATTCACTATAACTATTTTTGTTGGTGAATCTCCAAGTGTTCTTACTTCAAGCAGCATGTTTCTACAAGTTAAACATGGATAAACCACCATTTTTCTACAGGTTCTCCCAGTTGGTTCTCAGGCACCGGGTATCGCCTTGAGCCGTTCCAGGCGTTGCTGTTGCTCGGCCGCACGCAGCTGACGTTCCGCCTCCTCCCTGGGAGCGAAGGCGCAGCGGTCAAACGGTAAAGGTCATATATATGGATATATATATATATGGATGTATATGGATGGTTAACCAACCCACTAGAAATGGAGGTTTTATATGGTTTTATGGGAAAATCATGGGAAGATATGGTTTACCCTCTGGTAAACAAACATAGCTATTGAAAATGACCATAGAAATAGTTGGTTTACCCATAAAAATGACCATGTGGTTTATTAATATGGTAATATAAATAGTAATGACCGTATAATAAGAGTAATATCATATGTCCGTAGAAACATTGTTATGGTAAGGGTAACCCTCTGGTAAACAAACATAGGACATATCCACTAGAAATGGAGGTTTTATATGGTTTTATGGGAAAATCATGGGAATATATGGGGATACCCACTGGTTATGGCTGACATAGCCATGGTATAGATGGCCCACTGCAATAGATGTTTTTTGATGATTTACCGTTTTTAAAAATGACAATTTGCAATGGCTATGTTAAATAACCAGAGGGTAATGTTTGCAACATGTGGTTTATTAAGAATGTATATAGAGTTTAATTAAGGAGTGTTTACAAACAATAAACCATATTCTTAAACAGTTTGTATTGCAATAATTAAGAATGGAAAATGGCAATATACCATTAATATGGAATTAACAATATTAACAGCTAACTTAACTGTTGGGTTGGTTTAAGGGAAATCTTAACCGGAACGATGGCCGATTGTTTTTCCCACCAAACATTGTTTTTTTCCTATATAGATGTTCCCTTACAATCCAACGATATATGAAAAAATATGTTATGTTTGCACCGCACTAGCTAACAATATGCTTATAACATGTTATTTTTTTTATTATTGCTGTTACTATATGTTATTATATGGTACAGTGTTAGAATGTTTTATCTTATGGTTAGTGTGTTGTTGTTATATAGTAATATTATGGTCATTATATGGCTATTGTTATATAGGATATATATATATATATCCATAGCTGGGATGATTAATTAACTTATTTTGACACATGGTTTTTATATGAAAACCAGTAATACCCACGGTTAGTGAAATACCTAAGGCAAAAAATAAAAATAAACTGTATGGTACAAATGAAAAATGATCAAAATGAATGTTTTTTTAGGGATAGTAGTTAAACTACAGTTCATTCATCTTGTTTTGGAGGGATAGTATTGGTTCGGTATGGTTATGGGTTTTAAACATGTCCAGGAAAATATCTATCAGTAATTTTAAACATTGATTTGTTTGGGAAAGTTATTTTTGAGAACAAGTGCATTCTACCAATGATCTCTTCAGCTAACCGTCATACTGTTCCCCATTGTTCCGAGATCACTTCCTTCAGCTTCCAGATTGACAAGATCTGCTTCTCCTGAATCCACGGACAACACACGGTTTCTCCTTCATTGCAACCAGATCTTGAAGGCGAAAAAGATCAAAGTTCGCCCGCGGGCCGCTATGGCGAGTGAGCCCGCTAAGGAATTGACCGGGGGGCACCCTTGGAGTCGCTGGTTAGCCCCCCTAAGCTGACGATTTGGCTCAAAAGCTCCTTGGACGCCTTTGTCGGGTAGTGGTACCTCATGAAGGCAGAATCCGAAGGACTGTCCACGAAGGTGTGCATTGCAAGCCTGCGCTCTCGCCTGTAGGCCGCATCCACCTCGGTCTGACTCTGGTCAGTCTCCATTGTCATCAGCAGCACATCCATCTCCACATTCCGCAACACGTCTGCCTCGCGTGCAATACGGTTGGCCGCCGCGTAAAGCACGCTCTCGCCAACACGGCGAAGGGCCGGATTCATCCAACCACCCATCAGCAAGAAGACGATGGACCTCTCAACCAGCGTCGCATCTGCCGTCTCTGTTTTCAGAGCCCTGCTAGAGACCAACAGGGACACCAGCCTCGCTGGTTCCAAGGTCGGAATCAGCATTCTCGACCCTTCCTATCTCTCTATCTCTCTATCCACCTATCTATCTATCTATCTATCAATCTATCAATCTATCAATTCTATCAATCTATCAATCTATCAATCTATCAATCTATCTGTCTATCTGTCTATCTATCTATCTATCTATCGATCGATCGATCTATCGATCTATCTATCTATCGATCTATCGATCTTTCGATCTATCAATCTATCGATCTTTCGATCTACCGATCTATCTATCGATCGATCGATCTATCTATCTATCAATCTATCAATTCTATCAATTCTATCATTCTATCTATCTATCAATCTATCAATCTATCAATCTATCAATCTATCTGTCTATCTATCTATCTATCTATTTATCTATTTATCTATCTATCTATCTATTTATCTATCTATCTATCTATCCTATCTATCTATCTATCTATCTATCTATCTATCTATCTAATCTATCTATCTATCTATCTATCTAGATAGCTATCTATCTGTCTTTCCATCCATTTATCTATTACTATCTATCTATCCATCCATCTATCTATCTATCTATCCATCTATCTATCTAGCTATCTATCTCATCTGTCTACCTAACTGTGTATCTAGCAATCTACCCATCTACCTATCTGTCTATCCCTCTGTCTGTCTGTCTGTCTATCTATCTACCTGTCTATCTGCCAGCTTGAAAACCATGCTATTCTGCGAGACTATCTCATTTTCGAAGTTGACAACATCAAAAACGCAGCAATTGTGCGAGACTTCTTCATTTTTTGAACTGAACAACATCCAAAACGAAGTAATTCTGCGAGACTTCTTCAATCTTTGAATTTGACAACATCAAAAACAAAGCAATTCTGCGAGACTTCCTTCAAAAATCGAAAGTTGAGTGCAGCGCTGACGGCCTCGTACCAATGCGTTTTGCGATTTTTCCACTCCACCTGTCTAAAGTAC
>Ga0126342_10018166_pt1 | contig 12078 bp, 10 predicted proteins | sample Cyp1metagenome_FD_92528 | JGI IMG/M metagenome (GOLD analysis project Ga0126342, IMG submission 92528) | Coral microbial communities from Lord Howe Island, Old Settlement Bay, Australia - Cyphastrea 1 metagenome | ecosystem: Host-associated > Invertebrates > Cnidaria > Coral ... | reverse complement strand
GCAAGCAAGCAGCAAGCAAGCAAGCAAGCAGCAGGCAAGCAGCAGCAGGCAAGCAGCAGCAGGCAAGCAGCAGCAGGCAAGCAGCAGCCAGCAGCAGCAGCAGGCAAGCAAGCAGCAGGCAAGCAAGCAGCAAGCAAGCAGCAGCAGGCAAGCAGCAGCCAGCAGCAGCAGCAGGCAAGCAAGCAGCAGCAAGAAAGCAGCAGCAAGCAAGCAGCAGCAAGGAAGCAGCAGCAACCAGTCTATGCCCCTTGAATGAATGATTAATGATAAGTATATAAGTATTAAAAGTTGGCGCAATACACAATTGAAACAACAATTGAATTTTTTCCAAGCGCACGGCTCCAAAACAACGAAATAATTCAGTTACTAAAAGTTGTTGTGATGCCAAAATCGAACTTATTGCAGGCGCACGACTGTAACGAGCTGATACGACTTAACCCTAGCGCTTGTACAAAGCTCCTACCACGTTTGTTTGTCATATGAAGCGAATAAGCTGGGCATCGCTACGATCGTTTTGGTGAACCCTAAGCCCTAAGCATTCTTTCGATATTTAAAAATTGGAAACAGGTGCGGCCTTGCCGCCTTCTTGTCTTGGTGTGCTCGGCAGAAAAAATGGGTTGTGCACTTACTACTTATCACTGTCCCAGATTCGCATTCTAAGCCTAACAATGTGTTCCTCTGAGCTGCTGTATTCTGGCAGGGCTAGGCTCAAAAGCCACAACCTGAAGACCATTGGCTGCAGCCAAAGCTGTGAACCAACCGAGGTTCATGCCTCGGAAGTCGGATGAAAGCGTTCGGATGCAAGTACTATACATATATTAAATGACTATATGATATGTATATGTACACGTATGGATGCAATATGCAAGTCACACGCCTGCTGGGCAGCATTTTCACACCAAAAACCTCACACACACACACCAACACAGACCTTAAACTTTCGAAATCATTCCTCTGGGTAGACTATCAGACTTCGAGAAGTTTCTCCAGATGTCTTGAATGATCTTGAAGGTGTGCATGCTTGGTACGCGTGGAATTATGGGGCCAAAACACGCCATTCCAAGATTCTTGATCAAAGGAACCAATATCAATGACCATGGAGTGGTGCTCAACCTCAGCTCTAAACAAACAGGAAGTGGACATAAGTGAAACTTCTGAATACTGTAAATATCATAATAATATATCATAGTATATCTGAATGAACAGGCGCACAGCTAGTTGCTTGCCTCCTTCAGGTGATCTGTCGTCAACTAAACAAATATTGCAGTAAACACTCGGGAAAAAAGGCAAATAGCATCTCTCTGGGACATCGCGGAAAAAACGCATCATACACACAGCATGGCAAAGCGCCGAGAATGAGAGTGAGTCTCTGAGTCATCAGTGTCATGTCTGTTTTGCAGAATTTGTGCCAAAGTTGGTATGCTTTTGCAGCGTCCTTTATTGGTGATATTGCGGAGGGTTTTTGCGAAGGGCATCTCCCCTTTGCAAGCTTGGGGTGGGGTTGCATGAAAGACTTGTCTGGCAAATGGCATTTTTTCCCTCTTGTGATTTTGTCCAATTTGTGGGTAAAACATGCTAAGAGTAAGATCAAGATCGATGTAATCACATTGCAAAGATTTGCAAAGTGTACTCATAGGGGCGGGGGAATAACATCTGGAACACCTGGATTTCCACAGAACACATGCTGGAAAATGAAACCCTACGTGCCTATCTTCCACACGGAGAGATTCAAGGCAGCAATGCAGTAGGATAAGTTCCTATCTTGGCGGGAGAAAAACGAGGATAGACATGTTTAACCAGGGGCCGATCACCTTGACAATTCGATCTCACTGGTAATTTAATATCCTTTTGTTTTTGATAGACATTATTCGACCACCTCTACATGTGTGGGATATGATGGGCTGACTTTTAGCAAAGGATATGTGGATCATATGTGGATCATGTATGCTCATGTCATTGGTTTTCTTTTCTGAGGTCATAGCGATACCGCAGTGCAAAGGGTCTGGCCTCTTGTAGAAGTAGTTGGGCCGAGTTATCGGAGTGTCCCACATGGTCATGGACTGCTACGAGCCATAAAATACTGCTAGCAATCGGCCAACTCCTGAAGCGACTGTGCCGGCATGGGGCTCAATAATGGTTGCGAGCAGGCATACCACTGGCAAGAGAGGAATGGGCATGAAAAGTGCGATTGATGTGAGTGTCTTGCAGGTCCGACATTATTGGAAGCTCAAGGAAGTCGGGCACCCAATCAACCTCACAAAGAAGTACTGTACATGCAGCAGTCAGCTTCTGACTGGTGCACACAAACAAACAACGTATGTTTCAGGTCACCATAGGCAAGCATGGCACCTGATCCCGTCAATCCATGGACTGCTTGCTGCAAGGAAACAAGTGTAGAATTTTGATGAATTTTGCATGCTTTCATAATACTTTCTCAAATTTTCTCAATAAGAATGGTGTGAAAAACCATGGCGAAGACTCGCAAGCCTCAAGCCGAAATGGAAAGGGGAGCTAGCCCAGTTGTAAATTATATGGGTCACTGCAAAGACGAGAAAGGCAACCTGCATGTAAAACACACGTGAAAAGATATGGCACTTCGCCAAGCGCATGGTCGCCAAGCGCATGGTCGCCAAGCGCATGGCAGACAAAGATAAGGACTATACTTTAGGAAATACCTCCAGGAAGCGCTTTGTAAAAGGTTGGTTTCTACAACGAATCTTGCATCAACTGCATTTGCTTTGCAGGAACCCACTTTCACTGCCATGCCGCCTTCAATAGTGTGCACACACATACACACATACGTACATATCATACGTATTATATCCCAACAAATATGGATTAAAAAAACACACACACATATATATATAATATACCGTCTGTATAATTAAATATGCGTAATATATGTATATTTATAGAATATTTGAGCTCCTGTCAAAATCCTTTACATCTCAGTAGTTGCTATTATCGGTTGTCACTTTTCGGGGCCATATCGCTTTTCAGTGTTTTGTGCCATTATCTGGGGTGGCCCTAGCGCTTTACAGTGTTTCGTGCAAGTCTCGGACAAAAGTGCTTCTGCAATACTACAGTGATCTTCAACCATTTTGACCAAAGCAAATGTATATATATATATATATAATATCTATAATATATATATAATTAATATGTATATATATATATATTATATAATATATAATTTGTAAATATATACATATACAATCATTTACATATAATATATAAAAAATAAAATATAGATAATGATGCTACTAGTATTTAGAAGTGCGCATAAGCAGTCACTGTACCCATGCAGTCCAGTTGCACATCCTTCGTCAAGAACCCATTGCATTAGCAATGTCAAAGGACCTCTCAGCGTTCCCATCCGTCCCAATATCTGTTCAAGCCGACAACTATAGTGAATTGAAATATTTGAAATGAAGAGGATTGTGGAGGAGGCAAAAGCAGTACAGCGAGCTATTGCTTTAGACTGCACCTGCTTTCGCTGCTTTACACATCACTTTGCGGAAACATTCTTTTGATCTATTGCTTCGCACACCCGCACACAAAACCGCTCAAAATCGAGCAATATTTACCCAATCCCATATCCCACATTATTCCACCGTGGCTGCAAGACTCACCGTCCGGGTGACACTCTCGAAGCTTTCGTGTGCGTAGCTCTCGCGTGGCACGGTCTTTGCCTGACCCTGAGACTACGTGAAGCCAGTTTGGTGCCGCCCAAGTCCGGAGCACCACCACATCCTGCGGATTTTTGGTCGATTCAACTCCTGTTGCGCAGGATGTCTTGAGAGTCTTGAGAAACCATGCTTGATATAACTTGATATCAATCCAACATAATCCAACTGACCGTGTTTAAGATATCCAAAGCATTGCACCATATTGCAACTAGGTCATCCAAGCGCACGGGTTTGCAAAACTGGACTGAACTAGCTGGGTCTATCGTTTTGCAATCTTTGCCACGGTTTGAGAAAGGCAGTGCTGAAGCAAATGACCATCATTGCCAATCCATTATGTGCCCTGCATCGAACCTCTTCGGGCGGTTGGCAAGAATATGCCAAGATGGAGGATGCCCGATCTGTGCAGGCTTTGTTTCCTGTTATTTCCATTGTTGGGCCAAGCCACGGTGAGAGGTTCCAGCATTTTTTTCATGGCCGAGCTCATGCTTTCCTTGGTGCTGGCAGGTGCTGGCAACCACATTGCTCATGTTTCATCATGTTTCCTGTTTCCTGCCTTCAAGCCTGCTGACTGCCTTGAATTCCATTGAGCTTTACTTCCCAGAGTGATTCAACGCCTGGCATCAAGGGTAGTAATTACGGCAACCTATTCTATTCATTTCTATTCCATCATCTGCTTCGCTGAGCATCATAGGCCATTGACTGCCCTGGTGCCAACTTGTCGAAGCCATCTTTGGACCTGGAAGCCAACTGGCCGAAATCTGAGAAAAAAATCTTCATGTTCCTTCGGCCCATTGTGTCCACATTCCTTCGCAGATGTGCTACACATGTTGACACGCACCGACCAGCATGCTCACCATGTCGTTGCTCACAAAGGAATGCGAGGGATTCCGTCTGCGTAGGACATCAGTGGCCAAACCTGTTAGCAACTGAACTGCGTATTATTTGTCTGGCATTTTGCTTTGTATATCTTGGTGTGGGAAGTGTGCAAGGGCAATCTTCTCTCTCTCTCTCTCTCTCTCTGGTAGTTGTCTACGTGCAAGTGCACTCTCTCCGCTGTCCAGTGGTCTGTGCGCATGTTTGATGCTTTGACTTCAACCCTGGGGCTTCATAGATTTCCATAGCGTGTGCCCGATAGCTGATGAGCAATGGTATATTTAGGTTGAACGCATTTCTTGATCTTCTTGCATCTGAGGGAAAATGCAGCTGTCTGAGGCAGGCCCGTAGGAATCCCGTGGGAATCCCTTAGGAATCCCTTAGGAACAGCACGTGACACGCAGCCCAGGGCTCCCACTCCGACATCAGTTCTGGACTCTCCTGCACTGTGTTGCTAAGTTGCAGGCAATGGGAAACAGCCTCCTAATGCTTTGTCACATTGACTAAGCTAAACGGAGACAATCCTCATTGGCTGAATTCCAACCACTCACATATCACCGGTGCCACGCTACTTTGCTACTTTCCAGGCATCTATATATTGAGCGATAGTTGAAACTTGAAACATCCAGCTTTCTTTGGAGAGACTTTCCTTCCCATTAAGCAGCCTCCTATCTGAGAATAGATACTGACTTGTGATGGCATTCTGTCAGATGGACGTAATTTTTCCACATTGGTCTACTGCACCGTACTGCCGTTCGTGGCTTCTTCAAATTCCTGAATTCTTGCCGGAGTGACAAAGTCAACATGTAAAATGCAAATCAGCAACATTCTGCAGTTCAGTATTATTGGTATCTCCGTGCATCTGCTTGTAGTATCATGTAGTGTGGTTTCATGTGGTGTCACTATCACTATCGGTCCTGGCCAACCGATGAGTCGATAGTTCGAAGATTCCAAACCACCAAGCTGGATCCACATAGTAAAATAAGCAGCAAGCCTCCCAAAGTGTGTTGCCGCACACCAAATCACAAGTGGTCTGACAAAGTGCCAGTCCTGATCCGCCGTGTGTGAAATTTGATGTGGTCCCAGTTGGTCCCGGTTTTGTATCAACGGCCTGGAATGGCTTTTAAAACTTGCAAATGCGCATGTTCCCCAAACGCATCATAAACCTCATAAACCCAAACCTGGACACAACACGTGCAACCGCTGCAAACACGCCTGCTCTTCGCGTGTCCATCTCGAAGTGCCATAGGTTGTGAAACTTCCATGCCTTCTTGCGTGCTGAACATCCCTTTTACAAGGGAACAACCGTGACGCACCTTGGGGGTCAAATCTATTTGAAATTTGCAATTAAGCAAGGTAATTGGTTGGCTTGCGTCTTGCACACCATTGCACGCCCAGCCAGCCATGAAGACTCGAAAATGGTCTCTTTGCTTGCTCCACTGATTTGACGTGCGCAAAGCTAAGGCCAGCTCTTAACCAGGGCCGGCTTGTAAACAAGCCGCTTGGGGTGTCTGGGTAGCTTGGTTCAGACCAATCACTTCGTCATGTCGCAAACTGAAATATCTGAAATGCTGATGCATTGTGTAAAGCGGGAACAGGGAAGCTGAAAATGCCGGTGGTGCCATGGAGCTCACTCTCACTTCACGGCAGCTGCAAAGGAGTAGCTATTTGATCTTCTGCTGAATCTCTCCCCAAGTATTGGAAACTCACTGGTGCATCGCGATCCAATCTACAACTAATGGCGCTACATCACATAAAATGCACAGGCGCTCCAGTGTCTGTTTTTTCCTCCATTTTGGCAATTGATGGATTGTAGCCAGCTGGGCAACCTTCGCATTTCGCTCTGCCCATGAAGATATCGTGCACCTAGGCCCCACAATAGTTGTGGTCACATGACCACACTGGTGAAAAACGTGTGGTATCTGTTCCAAACAATGATCAGTGGTGCGGGCTGGTGGGATATTGCACCGTGGATGATCAGCAAAGCCCCCATATGGATGGAGCGACTGCTATTGACGCTTTTCATGTATCCAAAGTTATGTGCAGCCACCCCCGGTACAAGGGGAAGAACTTAACCATTTTAGCAGGACGAATGACAAATTCCCCCTCTCCTTGTGGCTATGATTCCCCAAAATAAGGAAATACATGAAGCAGGGGCATCAATGAGGCAAATAATTAACACTTCTACGACCAACTTGTATGGCATTGGGACGAATGGATACGAATGGAGTCTTGTCGAGACGCATGTCGCAGCTGGCTGGTGTCCTGGGACACAAATCGGAGAAGAAATCTGGGCAGGACTTCTGAAACCCTCCGCATGCTTCATTGCCCCTCTGGCATTGTTACTCGTTGATTGGGATTGTTTGATCTTCTGGCGTTTTGACACTGATGGGCCAGCTCTCCCACTGCACATTTCAAGGAATCTGCCTTGTAATCGTGAAAACTGATGGGATATGGAGATGCCCAGAACCTGCAGAAAGATCTTGGCCCAACATCTTTGGCTAGCAGAGAGAAGCAAAGCATTAAATTTGATACACTGACAAAATCTACCGTACTGTTGAAAGCTTGCTGTCAAACTCAAAGTTGAGGGCGTAACTGGTTGATCTCCAAACAAGGCATGAAAATGTGAGCTTTGCCACGCCAGTGGATGGCTGCGTTGCCTGAGACGAAATGTTCGGACAAGTTTTACTCAGAGGTTACCATATGTTGCTATTCTTGTGAATGACAGCTTGATGCCTCCCAGAGTTGATGCCAACATATTCAAAGCCACAAGTACAATGGCAAACAATGGCAAATCGGGAAGGCAAATCCCAACTGTGCACATCCACAAGCACGATGCATGACTGGATCCACTGCCGCAAAGGAACTCTCAATCTTTCGTGGATCTGGCATCATGTCGCCATAAGCCTTGCTTTACTGCGCTGGTTTGGCATCGCTGACTTTTAATCACTGGCTAACATTTGGGATGGGCTCCAAACGCTCTGAATACACTATATAAGGATCTAGAAGAATCTCTAAGGGTCTGTATGGTCTGTGAAGATCTCTTAGGGTCTGTAAGGGCCCAAGTAGGTAAGATATTTTTAGATCTGCTGTCAGCTTATTTGCAAGCAAGATACGTTGTAAGGAGCATGCATCACCATGTCCTGTTGGTCTGCATAGAACGCTCGTCTGTACGGGATACGCATACCGCGAAAACATGTAAAACAAATATATATAATATCAAGGTCCTCTGGCTGGAGCCTTACTACTTTGTCAACCATCCACTTACCTTTGAACCTGGCTGGAGCCTTACTACTTTGTCAACCATCCACTTACCTTTGAACCTGCATCTGGTCCTACCCTTGTCCTTCCTCCCCGGATCCTCCATGCGGTAGTTGAGAAAATACTCACGACCCCAACGATCCGCTACATCAGAGTAGGGTCCAATGCCGACTTCCTCAACGGCTTGCGGTGCTGGATGCAATCCAAAATTTGCCGTTCAAACATTCACCAGGCTTTGATTACTCCATGCTTTCGGGACCCCACATGCCAGTCTCTGTCAAATCCAAATGCGCATATCAGAACACCAAAGCAAGTGTAACTCTACACTCTACCACTCTCAGCTTTGAACGAAGATGGGAAGTTTGCAAAAAAATGCAAAAAAGGGATTGAAACCATATGCCGTACTTCCATTCGCGAGATGCATGATTACACACTGAACTTGTAATTATACCAGCAGTGCCGCACAAGGCGGTGGCGGAAGTTTCAAAGATAGGACATTATAGGAGAGGTGAGTTGTTGTGATGCATGGATCGCAAAGCGAACCCACTGATGGATCTAAAGGTGTGGTCGGATTTTGTTTTTTTGAGCGGTTGCAATGGTTGCAGTGGTCACCTCACCCACAACTGCTGGATGTAGTGTGGTGTAGTGCAGCTGTAGTTGTAGTTGTAGTGTTGTGGAGCTGTAGTTGTAGTGTAGTGTAATTAGTGTAGTGTAGTTGCAGTTGTAGTTGTAGTGTGGTGTAATGAGTGTAGTGTAATGTAATGTAGTGTAGTGTGCTGTAGTGTTGTGTGCTGTAATGTAGCCTTGTGTGTGTAGTGTAGTCTAGTGTAGTGTAAGGTCAAGTAGTGGAGTTGTAGTTGTAGTTGTAGTTGTAGTTCTAATGTAATTAATGTAATTAGTGTAGCGTACTGTTGTGTAATGTAGTGTAGTTGTATTTGCATGTGTATTTGTAGCTGTAGTCTAGTGTAGTGTAATGTAATTAGTGTAGTGTAATGTAGTGTAGTTGTAGCTGTAGCTGTAGCAGTAATAGTAGCTGTAGTTGTAGTTATAGTTGTAGTGTAATTAGTGGAGTGTACTGTTATTAGTGTAGTGTAGTGTAATTGGTGTACTGTAGCGTAGTAAATTTGCATTTGCATTTGTAGTTGTAGTGGTAGTGTAAAATGTAGTTGCAGTCGTAGTTGTAGTTGTCTGTCCATCTATCCATTTATCTGTCTATCTGCAAGGTTGAAAACGAAGCTTTTCTGCGAGACATCCTCAAATTTAAGCTTGGCAACATCAAAAACGCAGCAATTCTGCAAGACTTCCTCAATTTTCGAAGTTGACAAGAGCAAAACCGAAGCAATTCGGCGAGACTTCCTTCAAAAATGGACAGTTGAATGCAAAGCTGACGGCCTCGTGGCAATTCGTTTTGCGATTTTTGCACTCCATCTGTCTGCAGCATTGCCCCTGCCACGAAAAAGTGATGCCAAGTCATACGAAGTGCCGCACCTGTGGCGCAAAAATCATCTTATAGCAAACCTGAAGATCTGATGATCCAAAATGCACCCCCTCTCAAGAAATCAGCACCCTGACCTCCTAACATCTCTGATGAATCTGATGAACATGTCTCTTGTACTGCGCCTGCCACGCGAAATGCACCCTTTCCAGATCCTGTTCAAAAATGACCCACGCCTGATGCCACAAAACCCTCGCGTTTTGCTTATTTTTGACAACGTGCAGAATCCCTTGCGGCTGCCACGCAAAACGACATCTGAACGTCCAAACGTGCTCCTAACCCGTCAGTTTTTTATTACGCTTTGGACTTCGAAATATGCTTCGCGCCACAACCTTGCACTTGTCAACATCTCAACTTCCAAAAGTGGTCCGACAATGGTGTGTTTTGTACATTTTGACTTCGAAATGTGCTTCGCACCACAACGGCGTGCACTTTTTCGACATCTCAATTCCTAAAAGGGCTCCGAAGCTGACGTGCTTTGCACATTTTGACTTCGAAATGTTCTTCGCGTCAGAACGGCGTGCACTTTTTCGACATCTCAATTCCTAAAAGTGCTCCGAAGCTGTCGTGTTTTGTGCGTTTTGACTTCGAAACGTGCTTCGCGCTACAGCGGCGTGCACTTTTTCATCTCTCATCTGGCCAGATGGCTCCGCACCCGCCGCTTTGGCGAGCCTACATTTTGACCCTCCGGAGCCACAAATCATTAGAAAAACTTAGTGAATCGCGACTTATGTACCTTTTCGCGCACCTGCATCTTATTTCTTCTAACTCTTTCTCTTCTCTGATCTTCTCTCTTCTTCTCTTCTCTTCTCTTCTCTTCTCTGACTTCTCTCTTCTTCTCTTCTCTTCTCTTCTCTTCTCTGACTCTTCCCACCTCTGCTTTTCCACCTGTCCATATTGTCAGAAGTTTGACTTCTAAACTTCTTTCGATAATATCTTACAAGATCTTACAAATATCATCCCCTGCACACAGCTTGCCAACATGTACTCTCCGCCAGGATGAGGACTTGCGTGAGGTTCATGTCAAGTCTAGCTGCCTGCCAATTACTGGAAAAGCAGCTTAAACATGCTTAAACAAGAGCCAAGCATCTGCCAAGCACAGCCCTAACCTGACACAGCCGCGCACACTGCCAAGCTCTTGACGTACTGTAATATCAAAGTGCATGCGGTGCACGCCATTCTCGCCATCTAGGCATGTCGGAACTACATTGCCAATCTGCTAGACGAAAGTTGATTTCCAGTGGCGAAGCTCCGTGCGCTCCTTGTGTTATGGGTGCTCGAACAACACCCCAGTTGAACCGCACCCTAGTGTACGCGTGCTTATTAGCTGCCATTAGCTGCTATCAGACACGAACAAGAGGTCTTGGGCATTCAAACCAGCGCGTTAAAACATCATATATCATCAAATAACTTATCGCTCAATGACAGCACTAAATCGGTACAGTTTTGATACATGTGATGCTAAAAGGGCTCATTAGCATCTAGTTGTAAGTTCCGATGAATCTGCAAAGAACACATTCATGGGATACAAGCTCTGGCATTCATGGGATATTTTCTGAGGCGCCTATGTCTTGGAAACCCGTTATACGTTTTTGATGCCAATAAACAATAATGGCTGCCATCATTTCTTTGCACCTACTATATTTTCACCCCTTCAAAGAGCTGCCAGAGTGTGCAAGGAAACTTGGCATGCAAATCTGAGGCCTGGTGTTGGATTCATGGTATATGGAATTTACTGATTTCTGGTAGACTTAACCGCTACCATGAAGATGGAGGACTTTGGCACCAGAAGGAATCCAGTTGCACAGGCTGACGAACAAAAAATAGTATGTTCAATAATCCAATTTGTGGCTTTCAGATAAGGCAATGTCCGGCCTCCAAGAACTTCAAATAATGTACAAAACAAAGATGAAGGATACATAGATGACATTTTTTCGAAATTCAAATAGGGAACCCACACTGGCGTGGTTTGGGCAGCCGTTATTGTGCGCAAAAAAGAACATGAAGAGGTGGCATGTGATTCCCCCGGGACTGCAATGCTTTTAGATGGTTTTGCTTTCCAAAGCTTCGTCTTATCACCGGGTCGTTCAAAAATGAATGCTTTCGGCAGAATCAAAAGCCAGCATCAACAGGGGCTGACTGAAGTTGTCACGTTGCATGCAACCTTTTCATTTGCCATCTAGATATGTCTAGATCAGACAGCGCTTTTCTTCCCAGTGTTGGCTGGGTACTGTACTGTTTCTATGGCTGCGCTTCTTATTTTTGCGACGCGTGGGTGGATGAATGTCTGCGCATGGTGGTATCAGATGTTATCCGTAGTTAGCCTTTTGCGGCTTCCAGAACCCTGCGCTCCCCCCCTCTTTTGGCTGCCTACTCCCCCAGCGGTGAACCCAAGGGCATGTCAACAGGTCAAATAAAGAGAGTAATGACATGACATGATATTTTGATATATATATATATATCATATAATCCTCTTGGGAATTCACCTAAAGGGTTGAGGTGTCTGATTCTATAGGTACAAAATCAGGACCCCCAAGAAAAATGTCTTTTTCTATATATAATCAGGACCCCCAAGAAGAACTCAACTGTACAAAATCGAGGCCTCCAAGGTTCAGTTTGTGTGAAATTTTAAGTAAGAAAAGGGTCTACATTCTACATTGGGTAGGCTGGGTTGGCTACAGAATCAAGAGCCCCAAGCTTAAACATCAGAAATTTAAGCAAATTTAAGTAAAACCAACCCACTTCTGTCTGACAATGTAG
>Ga0126342_10018165_pt1 | contig 12078 bp, 14 predicted proteins | sample Cyp1metagenome_FD_92528 | JGI IMG/M metagenome (GOLD analysis project Ga0126342, IMG submission 92528) | Coral microbial communities from Lord Howe Island, Old Settlement Bay, Australia - Cyphastrea 1 metagenome | ecosystem: Host-associated > Invertebrates > Cnidaria > Coral ... | reverse complement strand
ATGGCATAATATAGCACCAAAACACTTTGAAGCAAACACCGTCAACGCCGGGTCACAACAAAGTGGTGAGAAGCTACCGCAGTGAAACAGGAAAGTGAGAAACCTTATTCATGTGCAGTAGATGATGCAACTCCTCCTAAAGATCAATAATGCAAAAAGCAGACCGACTGTGCTCAATGTATGCGTACAAAGACAGCGTTTGAAGGCAAAGCGTGGACGTGGTTGTGCGTTGCCACTTCCTTGGGCCGAGTCGAACCAATGAGTGTGTTCGTGCGAGACAGAACCTGTTGAGCAAAAACAGTTGGGAGACGTGCAGATGGTTCACGAAAACATGACATGAATGAGAGGAGTGGATGTCACACCAGAATGATAATATAATTCCAAATGGAAAAATTGGGAGACGTGCAGATGGTTCACGAAAACATGACATGAATGAGAGGAGTGGATGTTACGCCAGAATGATAATATAATTCCAAATGGAAAAATACAATATGACCAAAGTGTTTTGGCTGAAGCAATCAAGCGATCAAGCTTTTCTGTGACAACTTTGCGACTCTGTGCTTGGGCAAGCATGGCGAGCAGCAATATCAACGCAAGTGGATTCTTGGCTCGCAACTGGTTGCATAGAAAGTGCAGACGCACATGCAAGGCAGTTCTGAAGAAAGTTGCTGGTATCTCGCTTGTTTGAGGAATGAGTGCCGTGTTTGACCCGATTGGATCTGCGTGCCGCGTGTGGGAGAAGGTACGCGTAGGGCAGGCGATAGTGGTGATGATAGCGCGCAGTAACATGGCCGCAGTGAGTACGCAGAAATTTGACAAACGAAGGAGCGCCTTATTGAATGCTATTTGCCACCCCGGCCAAAGCAAGATCTGTAACAATGGTGGCCGAGAAGCGCGTGGAAGTAACTTGGCCATGAAGTAAGTAGGGATGCTCTGTATACAAAGTTGCATATCATCCCGATGCGGTAGCCAAGGCCAGATGCAAGAAAGTTTCGAAGAAAGTGAAGGCAACTTGGCTGCTTACTGTGTTGCTGGAGTACCAGTGGCGTCATGCATGCGTGTCGTGCTGAGGGCGGTTAAGCATGTGGCTGCTGCGTGACTACTTGGATGCGTCAGTGGAGACTTGGTGTATCTTGGGCACAGAAGAGTCAGGGTGCAAACATGTGCGTGACAGAGGTCAACAAGAAGGTGATGTGGACGTAGCGATATGCAGCATGGCATGTGAATCGTTGATCTGTATGGCAGGCAACGTCTTTATGGGGCCAATTTTGGATCGAGTCTGCCGCGATGCTGATCAAGGACGTTCCTGGTGTACCCTGACAGATGGCAGCAGCAGAGTACACAGTCTCGGCAATGTCAATGTTTCCCTGAATGAAATGCACAAGCTGGAATAGCGCGTGTTAACATGTGGGTAAAACCATGGCGACCTGGAAGGTACCTACTTCATGGAAAAGATCGCAGCAAGGATGTCGCACACATGTGGCCCGAACTGCGCGATGGCTATGCAGTGTGGCTGGGCTGAAAGCTGTTGATGTCAAGGTTTGGTGTGTCTGAAGTTGAAGCCATTCTGCTGTTTGCGCTGCGTTTAAGGGGTGCGATGTGCTGTTGGGAAGCGTTTGCTGGCAACGGAGCCGTGTGAAAAATGCGCTGGCACGGGGCTGTGGCAGGAGTCAGTTCCGTGGTGTGCCCTGGCATGATAGATGATGCATGCTGTTCGCAAGAAATGCTTGCAGCAGCAGCAGCAGGTTGGAACCAACCACAAGAAACAAGTGAGTGCACGTGCGCATGCGATTCGTAGGCGACAGCCTGGTGCGAAAGATCGTGGCGCGTCAGTTCACGACCGCTGCGCTGCCGACGGCGAGCTGGAGCAATTGGCGCAGCATGAGCAGACCGCAGACGTACCGCCGTTTTCGCGGAAAGTCGCTTGATATCGAATTTGATAGCTGCTCGTGTGTTTGCGCCCGTGTCACGCGCGAGAGGAGGCAGGGAGACCGCAGATGAAAGGTGTTGGAGCTTGCAATGCTAAGGCCGCATGTGAAAGGAGACCAGTGGCCTGGCTTGCAAGCACAGAAACTTATAAGTTGGGACATTTGCTAGGGTGTTGTCGCTGCAAGCCAAGCGAGGAGGCGGAAAAAAATAAATGCCTTGAGGTACGATGTCACTTGCAGTGCGGAAGGGGCCACACATCGGGGAGAGGAAGAAGAAGGTATCATGCAGCGTCTTGGAAGCATGGGTTGCTGCATGGGTTGCTGCAGAATTATGTAGCTGGCAGGAACGTGTGTGTGCGCATGTTTTTTCGTTGAAATTTGTCATTGCGGAAGGAAGCGGACGATTGATCGATTGTTGTGCCCCAGCTGCAGGAAGCAAGACCGCAGAATTGATTTGTGTAAGACATGCATGCGCATGTGAGGGCCATGCGCATGTTGTGTGAGGGCCGACAAGGAGAAGAACTATGCTGCAGCGAAGAGGCAGGGTACCACTTGCACACAGCAAGTGCGCATCTTGTTTTGCCGTTTGGGGCAGGCCGGAGACGACGAAGCGGCAGAAACGGCGATTGGTGGAAGAACGATATTGGATCAACGTGCGCTTGAACGCCTTGGCTCGGCATGGAAAGAGCCGACAACGGCGGGAGCACGCGGAGGAGTTGCTCTTCAAGGAGTATGCGGGCATCGTTGCGCAAGAAATGAAGGTGCTGGAGAACGGCAACTTGTCTGCAAGGAAATCATTGACTGGATAGCAGTGTTGTGTGCTAGAGCCAACCACATGGAGTAATCTGAGGTGAACACTGCAGAGTGTCGGAACATGCAGGAGGCACGAAGAATCGGGCACCGGAGAGGTGCGCAGCGGCGTCGCAACAAGCACCCTGACAGTGATAGTAAAATAGTTAGTCGCGGCACGTCAGGAACAGACACGGGAAACGAAAAGATGGTTTCAACCTAAGGCCATGCCGCGACGTGTGCCTCATCGATGCGCTGCGGGCGCACGGGTGCAAAATTCCGTATGTTGGCGATGGACCATTTTGGGCGCTTGCAGATGGAAATCGGTTTTTGGCGCCTTTCGGGTGACTAAGCGTTGGAATGTTAGGCTGTGTGATGCGGTCAGATTGAACCAATTCCTGCTGTTGTTGCGCGAAGAGAATTTTTAGCTGAGGTTAATGATGATGAGAATCGACACTCAGCATGTGGCGCTTTTGTGCCAGGATGCAAAGCTCATAGTCCACAGCCAGTCACATTTTGTGGCTTTGCGGCGGCTCGATGGTGAGTGGGAAGTCAATCTGGGGAACAAAACGCACACCTGGCAGAAGGCGGTTATGGCAAAGCAGCCTTCGACGGGGCAGCCCTTTCTGTCGGAAACCTCAAAAGGATGCTGCGTGTTGAACCCAGAGAAGGCTAGTGTGTTTAGGATTGTCCGGTGTGATTCAGGCCCATCCCCTGCACAGGATGTTCTGGGTGGCAGCAGAAAGAAGACAAGGCAGGCGCAAGATATGGAAACGGAACGCATCCTTACGCTTCTGGATGTCTGGAGGATGGTGTGGCACACCTGCATGTGGGAATTCAAGGAGCTGAGTCAGTGCAATGCTATTTTCCGTGGAAGTATGGCTGATCTCAGACAACGATGGAATGAGCTTCAACACCGTGTGTCTGCTTCTGATGTACTTGGAATGTTTGAAGGCTTGCGCTTGCGACAGTTCCAGGGAGTAGTCGTTCCATCTTTCTCTTGGGATTTGCATGGATGCAGTTGTCTCGAAACGAGGCAGTTTCGAAGGACCAGGAAGTTTCAGCTGTGTTGGATGCCAACCGGAAAGGATGGAATGAGACGAATCGTTTCACAGAAGCCCCAGTACGGCACAACTTCCACCATGAACCAATCTGCCGCTTCCTGGGCGCACATGCGTGCTGTCGTCAATGGTGAAACGACTTGCCCTGCAACCCCGCATGGGATAAAGTAGCTTGCATCCTCCTCAACACTTTCCAGCCATCCGTGAAATTGCTCCTCCATATGCATCTTCGTTGGACCCCGACTCATCCGTTAACGAGTTTATCGAGACATCAGCAAAGTCAAGCGATTCCACGAAGCTGAGGTATGCCCGTGCCGGCCCGAGCTGCAGCTGCACAATTATGCTTCGAACACGTTGGACTGTGATCCCATCATCATCACGGATGGTGTCTCCAAAACCGCACCTCCTGTTCGGTAAGGAAATCAATGCCTGCTGCTTGCGATGGGTTCCGCGCCTTCCAAGCATCCTTGATTTTTGCCTGCAGCCTTCAGTTCTCAATCGTCGCGCTGAAGGATTGCCCCGTGGAGCACACACCGCTATGGTATATGTCTTGGTGGGTATCGGTAGCGAACTTGGCATGCTCTGTTCGCGTGGAGGAAGCAGATGCCATTCTCTTGCTCTGGACTTATACATGGCCCCGGTCAAGCTTGAAGGAGGCAGTGTGGCGGTTAGGAGCAACAACAGCGGTGGCATACCAGGAACTTCAATGTGTTGCAGACTGGAATGCTCGGACATCAGACTCTAAATTTGTGTTGGCGCCATTGCCGGTGGAGATGCACGCCACGCATGGCAGGTACATTGTGCATGTGCACGGCATCTTTGGAGCACTTTGGGTGAAGTCTGAGAGCGTACAGTGGAGCTGCGGGAGAATGCAGGCACAAATCCCTGTACATACTCTCCAGCAGTTTTTACGGGCGCAACAGAACCTTGAACTTTATCGCCTAGTGCGATGCTGCAATATGGACTGCATGCGGATGCAGCTTGCGGAGAATGGGACGCAGAATGCACCTGGAGCAACAGATGATGTTTCAGGAGGAACAGGTACGAATTTTGCCGCTGCTTCCGTAGCTGCTGAAGCTGCAAAAACAGCTCGGGTACCACAAGTGAATGACAGAGTAATGACTCTCAAACTGCCGTGGTTACAGAAGATTCTTGCGCAGCAAAAGACGATGGAGCTGCGGAGTCGCCGTGCCGCAAGCGGATTTGTGTGGTTGGCCGCCGGAAATACCATATACGGAAGTGCAGAGATTCAAGGATCTGAGGCATTGAGTTTGCAGCGCTTCCTGGAATTGCGGCAACAACATTGCTTGCCTGACACGCAGCTGCCATACTAAAAGACTCAAACATATGGGCTTTGGCTCGTTCAGACACTCACCGTGCCTGTTGCCTTTTACCGCCTACGTGGCACATGCGGCTGGGCACGTGTTCGGTTCAGTGCGTCGGACTTTGCCCCAAACAGGAGGCACAAGTCGTGGAAGGGAGCTTGTGATTGGCCGACCATGAAGGACACAGTCCTTTTTCAACCCACTGCAACATTTACACCAACAAAGAAAAAACTGCGCTGGGAAGGGTCGGTTGTGGCACAGCCCAAGTTGATAGAAGGCGCCGTGAATTTTGTTCTTGTATCTGCCAACACATTGGGGGATGGGGCTTGTGGCATGCATGCGGTGTTTGGCACTGTCAATCCGGGTGGGCAGCTAGAATGCAAATGTGCACGGGAGCTCGCAGCAGACGCATTGAAAGCCGCATTGTGCAGCAAGACGGCATGTGAAGAGAGTTCTGTCGCGGCCGTGCGGGAAGCAATCTGGAACGAATTAGCGGTGGCAGGGGCAAATGCATCAGGAGGAGCCGAGGCAAAGCTGTTTTGTGGAAACTTTGTCAGCATGTTTCCGGTCGAAGCAGCAGAAGTGAGAACAGCATGTGAAGTGGCAGCAGCAAACTGTGCAGCAAGTATTTCGCAAAAAAATATGTTTTCGGAACAGTGTCGTGCATTCTTTTTGGGCGCAACGCGGGAGACTGTCACAGAGATTTGCTGCAAAATCGGCTACTTGCCAGAAGAAGGCGCAGAGCTTTGTTTCGAACAAAGACGAAACGGAAGCTTTATCAAAGGGACCAAAGATATTCCTATGCGTCCTGACGGCCCAACAACAAAATTTGAAGCCATCCAAGACAAGGATCCTGGATTTGATGCCTTGAGGGTCGCTGTGTTCTTCAATCGCAACATATGTTGCATGTCTGTATTGCGTGCAGTTGGGACCGCCAATGATTGCGCTGAGGCGCACAGGCTCGCAGAACTGATGGGTGCTTCCATGCGCACCACGCAGCAAGAAGCAGTGCCAATTCAGCCGCTGTCATTCTGGGGTGCAGCCATGACTGCGTATTGGGCAACGGTGATGGACCAGACGTACTTTTTCAATTATGATGAAATAGCTGCCATCGCACATGCACGCGCGCAAAATCTTGTGATTGTGCACGACAGAAATGATGCAGCTGAGTTCTTTCCCTGTTGCGTTGTAAATGTGGATGCGACGAAGCCTCCAGCAATTGTGCTCATCAAGAACGTGGCAGGGCAAGGACGGGTGCGATCCCATTTTGAACGATTGGCGCAAGAGTCTTGTGTAGCTGCGTTGCTGAAGGATTCAGGAAGAGCAGAGGGATTATCTGCAATCGTGGCAGCTGAAAGCCATGGAGAAGTGATGTCCCAAGCAGCAATGACAGTGACACCACTGCAGGCAGGCAACGAGACAGACGGCGCAAAAGGTACTGTGACTGAAGGTGACGTGATCATTGAGACTGCAGATGGGGAGCTTGAATTTCAAGAAGCAGTTGCTTCTTTGCTTCACACGTATCTCAGCGGCGGTGATGCGCACGCATGCATAGCACAGGTCGCGAACTTTTCTGTGGAAATTGTAGAAGCATCATGGGCTACCATGGAGCATCGGCTGCAGACTGCCGTTGCAGAATATGTTTCCAACAATATCACTGGCGCAAATGCGGTTTATCTTGCCGTGCCTTTCTGGCGAACATGCTTCTTACCAGTTGCTGTACTTTTTGAAGCCTGGAGCAGAACGACGGGCTTGCCAACAATTTTCTACATCGATGTATTTTTTGCCTTGGTGGCAAGCTTGTTGAAAAAGGATATCACGTATCGAGTGGCCAACTTCCCTTGCAGGGCCAGGTACTGGGCGGTTGGAACAGCAGCACCAGGCTCTGGCAAAAGTCCAGCGTTGGATCCTCTGAAACATGCCTTGCTCGAGGTGCTGCGAGAGCTGCCGGATCTAGCACCTGGAAAACAAACTGATCAATTTCATGTCCAGGCGGTCGGGACGCATATGGCTGCAGTTGACCGCTTGCGCTACACTGGAGGATACCAGTTTATTGGGGCGGCAGAAGGCGGACCGATATTGTGTCCTTCTTGGCCGGCATCTTCGACATGGAACCAAAGCAGTCACATCAATTGGCAACGTTACTTAGATGCTGCAACAGGCGCGGTTGTGCGGTTGCAGGGAAAGGTTAAAATTAGGTCAAGAGTTTGTGGAAGATTCGTTGGTGGGTGTCTGTTGCTAGTTAGTTCGTTACCGCTGCGCGTACTTCCTTCGCATTGCATTAGCGACAGGATATTTAGGCAGTGACGTAACGCCGCAGATGTAAGTAGTGGGGTGGAAACAGGGAAATGCAACATGCCCGCCATTGCAGGTGATAGTGTTCCATGGGAAACAGCTATCGACCGGAGCAAAAAGCGAACAGGAGCTGACAGTATGTTAGAAGATCCGCAGCAAACAAATGTAACCGTGTTGATTCTGCAGCAAGAGTCCCTATTCAGCAACTGGTGGGCAGCTGCAGAGCAAAAATGCAGCATTGGATTGGTGGGGCGCTGTGTGTTTGGGTTTGCGGAAGCTGGAGAGCCAGGACCACCAAAGGTGGCCGATTTTGGAGCCGACGTGGTGCTGCCTCTTGTGAAAGAAATTTTTCGAACAGTGTTAAAGACTTTGGGACCGCATGCGCCCCTGCCATCGCAAGCTGCACTTTTGAGCTGGAATAGTGGAGCATCAGCACAAGATGCGGTGTACCGCTACAGACGCAGGTGCCACAACATGACGAAAACATTGCCTGTGGATGAAACATTTGTATCCTGCCTCAACAAAAGCGGGTACTGGCTGAGCGTGGTGGGCTTCTGGAACGCAGTGCTGGCACAAATCTGGCCAGGTATCGTGGGCAAAGAGGATGCTGCGAGTGTGCATCCGGAAATCTGCGATGACGCGGTGCGGCTGGCGATGGATTTTTTCACCTTCCGATTTCTTTATGGTGCTGGAATTCTTTCAGCAGATCTCCGTAGAAAGACTTGGCAAAAAAGTGACAAGACGCATCGTATGCCTCCAAACGCTCGCTGGAGCATTCCGCCAGCCCTTCTCTTAAAGGCTTCCTGTGGCATGTGCATCACTCCAAAAACAACTGCCCGAGCGGGGCCCATGTTCAGCCATTTGGCGGAGAATATGGAGGAGAAGGGAGCAGAAATTGCCGGGAAAGTGTACCTGGAAGCGCTGCACTACTTGGTTGAAAGAGGTTTCGGTGAGATGCGTGCCTGCAATGGCTCAAAGTGGCCGATGTTTTTGAAACGCAGATATTCTAGCCTGCCAGAATCATGTAAAGCGCAGTTAGCAGAGATCCATGTTCATCCTGTGAGCTTCGGGCTCCATTTGCCACAGGAAGCAGAAGAGGCAGATGAGGCTCAAGCATGTGACCCAAAGTGTTCGCAATCAGAAGAACTTGCGCGGCAACACACAGATGCAGCGCCGATGGATGTATTGAGCAGCGAAGAGAGCGGAGCACCCGAAACTACAGCGGAAGGTGCGAATGAACCGCATCAGGCCAGTCAGTTGCAGCATGACGTTTCCGTGGAAAGGAGCAAGGGCGCCCCCCAAAATGGGTCGCTGGCGCAGCAGCAGGCTGTTGGATCACTGCAGGAAAAGGAGCCCAGCACAACAGAAGGTGGAAATGCAGAGGAGCCAGAAAGGACGTCGGGTCAGCAGCAGGATTATAAAATTATCTTTGAAGGCCAACCGAGCCGGTACTTAGAAAATTTCTCCGCATTGCGGGATGAAGTGACAGCCATTTTAGGGTCCCAGCGGGACATGGGAATTTATACCTTCACGGACAAAGGGTGCAAAGGTACAACCAGGCGGTTATCTGCTTGCTGCAAGCCCGCGGCGTGTGAAGGGTGCGAGGTGTCTGTGTGGGCATTTTTGACAGTAAAAGGTCCAGAGGTTGAGCTGATTGTTCGAAGCCGGGGAAAGCACGGAAAGTTGGCATCTCCAGCAGGCGGGCGGCTTTGGACAGTGGCAGAAGAATGCGTCCTCAACCAGATCCCTGCCGAGAAGCTGACTGACGACCAAATTTGTGCGAGAAGCACTTGGAAAGGCAGCCTTATCTGTACGGTGCACAAACACTCAGCTGCATGATTATCTGGCTCGTGAGCGCAAGAAATGCGCTGGAGTCGTAGCACCCGTCAGGAAGTTGACGGTAGGCGAGCTAAAAAGCAGCATGGGTTGCTACATGGTTGCGGAAGTGGAAGAGTGGCGGAAACTGCCCCTTCACCGTTTAATTGTGTGGCCTGGCGCCGTTGCAGATGCAGAGCGAGTGTGCGTGGTCTTTACTTGTCCAGGCATGCTTGCGAGAGCAGGAGCAGCAGAAAACAAGGTGGTGAAATTGGCAGTAGATGGCAAGCAAAAGGTCGTGTCAAACGACTACACCATCTTGACGCTGTCATTTCTAGTTCCGAGTGAATCTGTTGTGCAAACGAAAGCTAGGCCCAAATCACGAGCCGGAAGAACGCAAGCCCACACCTGCACCCAAGAACCGTTCCTGCAAGCACTCGTGAGCTCTGAGAGCGAGCAAAACATGACACAAACTTTTAACACAGCTTGTGAGATCGCTGAGCAGCAATGTGGCTTGGACTTGCGAAACCAGGTGCTACAGGTGCACAAAGATTATGCAAAAGGGATAGAAGCTTCAGGAAAGAAAATTTTCCCTTACTCGCGCCCTTGCGATGACTACGCGCACATGCGCAGAGCTGCGTACAGCACTTTGCAGAAGCATTTCGGGGTTGGTCGCGAAAAGTCGTCGCCTCAGTCAAACAGAGGGGACGGGGCAACGAACAGGCATTCAGGAACGCAGGCCGGATGACCAGACTCGTGCAAATGCCCATATGTAGAATGACTAGAATGTACGATTGCAACACATGTGTTACTGAGGTCTGATGCAGTTGAAAAGAAGGCGAAGAAGGAGTTTGATCAGTTGAACGATGTCATCGCACTGAGCCGGTCCTTGCCCACGATACAGTTGTTTGACGCAGTTTGGCAAGTTACATTTCATTGGTTGCGTGCCGTTTGCCCGAGAGCGGAAAAATACTTGCAGGAACAATATTTCCAATATACTGCCACGGAGAATATCCAGAGGTAATTCCGTTGTAGCACAACACTTTGGGGAGCAAAATCCATTTGGTTCGCAGGCTTTTGGTCAGGCATCATTGGAACGTATCCTGGCAGCTCGTCTGGCACCCAAACATTGGAGAGCTTCCATTCCTACTGGCAAACACGCCTCGAAGCACAAGCACGCGCAAAGCCAACGGAGGTACTGGCATGTATGCAAGATATCTACCAAAATGATTGATGCCAAAAATTTTGCTGGAGTGAGCAGCGCAGCTTCATGACATGGCCCGAACGCTCTGCAGAGGCACTTTTCAATAGTGATTCTTTACGTTCAAGTGGACGATCTCCAGCCGTCGATTTCTGGCAAGAAAGAGGCAAGCGACTCTGCGGTCAAACCAATTACTTCCAAGCCTACATCCGGACCGATGGTCAGAAAAACAGTGTGGATCCCTCCGGCATTACGACATTCTGGATTCTACGCTCCGCAAAACTGAATGGTGTCATGCCTGCTGATGCAGTGATAAGCAAGGAGTTCGGCACTGCATTTGCAAACCTCATCGCGACTGAAGGAGATGAACTGGCATCATGGCTCGCAAAGAGCGGCATCATCAAACATGAAGAGACGAAAAGAGACTTGAACATCGATGCGCTCAGAACTTACTTTGGTTTCCATTGTGCGGTCATGGTTGGGCACCTGCCAAATTCGTCCTGGCCACGGCAACGCCGCAAAACAGAAGTGCGCATCCCCAGCATGGTTTGCACGTGCGTGGAATTCCTCATGCATGCGGAATGTGAACACATAGTGTATGTGCAAGCACTCACGGATGAAACCCGAGCACGCGAGTTGCAGCAAGTACCGGTGCTGCGAAAAAAAGGACGGAAGCGGAAGGGAGATGCCACAGATCGAGTGGGTGGAGACAAGCAACAAGACAACGCGAAGAAGAGGAAGGCAGCTTCTTGCTTGCACTGTGCCGAAGGTTAGAGTTAGAGGTGTTTGAATGCAGGATATGGATTTTGTTTTGCTGTCACCCGTGTGTGCTAAGCATGCCAGTAAGGCACCCCGGAAGTAAGACAAAAAGAAATGATATCGAAGGCTGCAGAAAGCCACGCAGGCGCGCGCTTTTCATTGCGAGCAACAATTTTGTGGTGACACATGCTTGTTCTAAGAACACTTGCCTGCAATGAAATGATGACACTCTCCTCTTGCACAGGTATCCGTCGGGATTGAGGTCAGAGCCGCCCGCTGTCGTGATCAAAAAAAAGGGCGGAGCAATGCTGAAGCTGTGGATTGTCTATGTAGCGAATGCCGAAGCCAAACGCATGACACATGCTGAACGCAGAGGTCATACAAGGGTATTGCATCATGCTGCAAGTGACACGATGTTGCAACAACAATGTTTGACAATCCTCAATTGCTCACAGCTTGCAGATACAAGACCACATAAAGATCGCAATTGCCTGCCCAACATGAACAGTGGATTACAAGAATGACGCCGTAGACTAAAACGCACGGAAGCTGAAAGATCAAAGTCTCTTGGACGGCCCTGCTTGCTGGAGGCAGTGCGCGCATGTGCATGTGTTCTGTGCTGTGTGAATTGAGCGAGAACTTGCGGGACGCGAGAGATTGGTATAGACACTATGCCATACCTGCTCGTGTGCCAGATGCTAAGATGGACGAGTGCGACATGGATAAATCGAACAGACAAAAAGAGGTCCGGCAGTCGTGTCTCCGGTAAGCATTGCCATTGCATGCGCTCCAAAGCGCGCCCTTCAACCACTTGTCGATCCGTCAGTGGCTTGCTTTGCAGCCCATGCAACTCAGCAACCGAACTCCTATAGGTTTCCTATCGTTGAAACTTCCGCCACCGCCTT
>Ga0126342_10018164_pt1 | contig 12078 bp, 8 predicted proteins | sample Cyp1metagenome_FD_92528 | JGI IMG/M metagenome (GOLD analysis project Ga0126342, IMG submission 92528) | Coral microbial communities from Lord Howe Island, Old Settlement Bay, Australia - Cyphastrea 1 metagenome | ecosystem: Host-associated > Invertebrates > Cnidaria > Coral ... | reverse complement strand
TCAAAAACTGACAACAGCGGGGGCCTCCTCAGATGCCCGGCACCAAAAAGGTGCCGGGCATCTGAGGAGGCCCCCGCCAAAAACATGGCAATAATTTTTACTTATGTCCCCGAAATCTATAGATGTATTAAAACCACCATTTCCAGGGGATTTTTTTCAATGCAACGTTTGATGACCAGGGCAGCAAACTCGCCCAAAAATGGGATGAAGGGATCCACACCAGGGTGACTCAGGGATTTCCCGGATTTAATCGCGGAGCCACTTGGAGATTTGGATTCCAATCAACTTACTGCAGCTTACACTCTGGTAATTTAACATAGCTATTGAAAATGGCTATTTATAGTGAATTTTCCCATGAAAAATGGTGGATCTTTCCATAGTTATGTGGCTGTTTACCAGAGGGTAGCTCCAAAATCCATTGAATTATCATCCGTCATTATCCTCATCGACAATAATGATGGATAAGAGTCATAAAAACCCAGACTCATTAACAATAATGACATATTTTTTTTGGATCATCTATTATCTAGTCAATGACTCATTCTCCTTTTTTCTGTTGGGGGTACCCCACGAAACCTCCATTGACCGTTCTTTTTACAAATGGTGGATCTTTCCAGAGCGATGTAAGAAATTACCAGAGGGTATGACTTCTGATTGACTTTAATGGACTCACTCATTGGATACGAATCGATAGGTGGTTCACCCGCAATTCGAATGTTCCAAACAGGACTGGACAAACAGAACTGGTTAAGAATCATTGGTTATCCCCTGGAAATCAAGGACTTTCTTGGGACTGCAAACAGCTACTGGTGCAGCTAGTAGCAGCTATTACGAAAAACCCAGGGGACCCAGGGTTTTTGCTGCGCGAAAAGGACCAGGCTTTTGATATCAGAAATTGTTGGTTATCCAATGTGGTCACATATCCAGATGTATACATTTGATATCCAAATTGTTGGTTATCCATTTGATATCACATATCCAGGGTTATAAAATCTCCACATGCAAGCGGTATCCAATGCTTGCAGGCGCACGGAGAGGCCAGGGCGGGGGCCGGAAAGTCGACCTGGCGCCCATGATGAAAGACCCTGGTAATTTTCCCTGGGAAAACATCGGAAAACGTAGGAAAATCCCCATAAATATATACTGTATATATATATAGTGGTATATATATATAATTATATATCTATCTGGTTGGTGGTTTGGAACATTTTTTTTTATAGTTTTTCCATATATTGGGAATAATCATCCCAACTGACGTTCATATTTTTCAGAGGAGTAGGTATACCACCAACCATATGTGTGTATATACTGGGATATATCATTGGATTATATGTGGGATAGACCGTGATTCATTGGGGGTGAATGGCTGGAAAAATCATGATGGATATAGGAACATCCACTGTAAATGGAGGCTTTAAAGGGAAAATCAACTATAGTTGTTGGATTTGCTGAAGATGTCTTTTTACGATCCCAATCGGAAATCCACTACTTCGGGAATCTCTAGTGAATATGTTTTATTTTGTCGGGGGTTGATAAAGCAAATCCAAGTATTGTTTCTAAGATTTTGTGAGATTTTCAAAAGTATGATTATATTCCATCTTACAAACATCTTTATCATTTTTTATAGACACATTTGGTTATATATATATGTTTTAAACCGGACTTGGGATGGTTGGTTGAGATGACCAACCAGGATATATATGCGCATTGAATTTATCCCGAACTTTTGCAACATCTTTAATACAGGAAATCATAGTACCCAAATAAAATTGCGAGCTGTTGATTCTTTTCCTATCCTTTTGGGCACTACTCTCTCTCTCTCTCTATATATAATATATATAATGAGCACACATCTAATTTACTATATGTCTCTTCCAAATGGACATATCTATGACCTATTCTTTATAGATCGAATGAACATACCTCCATAAATTTCAAATTTCCATAGGTCACAGGCATATTTTTAATATTCAATGGACTATGTTTCCGTCCACATCTAATTGATACAAGAGATCCCCCAGCAATTTGTTGCTGGAAAGCATATGTCCCAATGTTGCGTGCTAGTTTTCTCCATTTTTTGCGAGTATTGTCCAATAGAAGCCTTGCAGGTGTTCCCAATTTTTCGATGAGACTTCCATGAAATCATGAAGATTTTTTTATTTATTTAGTGGCAAAATCCATTAAGAAAATCACCGGAAATCCGAAAGCAAAAGTATTGTCCACTACTCCAACATGGCTGGAAAATGGTTAGTTCAATGATGAATTCCCATTAAAACTCCCATTCACAGAGGATTTTCAATTGCCATGTGCACGATGACACCAGGGGGTACTGACATTATGCCATTAAATATTACCCTCTGGTTATGACTAACATAGCCATGGTATAGATGGCCCATAGAAATAGATGATTTTCCCAGCTAGAAACCTCCATTTATGGTTGGGATTTTCCATGGCTATGTTAAATAACCAGATGGTAAATTATTCAGATATCCATGATATCCCATTAAATATACATTCTTAAGCCATTATGATCCCACTTTTGTTGGTTTAGATCCCCAGTCTCTCACATTAGATCCCCAGGAATGACATCCCCAGTTATCCCATGAAAAACATCCCATGGATTTTGCTGGCCATTAGATGAGCCTTAACTAGTTGGTTAATCCGTTAATCCATTATTTCTGGCAAAACTGAAAGTGATAGAAGAGGTCGACAAGTACTGTTAATTGGCTTAGTAATAGTCATATTGACTTCGTTATACATCCCATTATATCCGCATTGTGGTGATTTCATTAGATATTCCAAGATTTCATCCCTTCCTTAAGGCCTTATAGTCCCATTAGATCTATATGGGGGTTTCCTGAAATGGATCCTCAAAATTGATGGGTTATAAGGGAAAATATGGGAACATCCTAAAAATCAATGGATGAGAACTGGGGGTATCCCCTTTTAGTCCGGTCTAATCCTGGCGAGTGGTTAGATCCTACTCAGAAGAAACATGTCGCTTTGTATTGGAAACCTTCCTTCGACGTTTTGTTGTGACTGCTCAAAGTTCACAGTCTCCTGCATGTTGACCTGTCCTAATTCAACATATCGATGATAACGTCTCCAGATGTTGGATGCATCATTCTGACACTCTGGCTGGATTGATCCCGTGCGGAACCTCTATATGGCTGGAAAAAAGGGGGTATCCCCTTTTAGGACCCCATCTCTAAGTGATTTCCCCTGGAGGATCGCTGATGCCGTTGGGCTTCTGGCGTTCCGCCCTGACGGACTTCGCCCTCTCCTCCCTGCAGCCGTCGCCAGGCGGGAACGGCTTTTTACATGGAAAAAACATGGGAAAATTGGGGTTTGAAGCCAGAGAAATGAGAGGTTTTTACATGATTTCACCAACAAACCATGATGGATGCAGCAATCATGATGGTTTGAGCCACGAAAATGGCGGTTTTTTCGAATATGCATGATGACACATGTGAATTTGACCAAACATGTGGACGTAAACAACAGTTGGGAATATATAACCTGTAATAGTACTCACAATGTGAGGAATTTGCTAACAACAAAGTTATAGACATATGGGATTGGGCCAACACAATGATAGGGGCATACAAAACCATATGAAACCATTGGAATTCATTGGAATTGTGGGTTAGTTGGGATTTAACCATCGAAGCTTATGATTCAAGTATGAAACATATTGCACAATGGTGAGATACGAAGTTTTTTGCTGGAAACCTGGAGGCAACAAAAATGGCAATTTTTATGATCCACGATGCCGGCATCCCCAACCATCAACCATGTATATAGAGATGACCGGGGATGATCAGAAGTCCCCTACAGTTGCAGATCTTTTTCGTTGGCGATTCGGGACACAAAAAAACCCGACCTGGCCTGGTAAATTCACCATCACCGGGTCGGATGAGATATAGGAATTTTGAATGGAAGATTCCGATAGAAAATGGTAAGAATTCAATAGAATTGTGGCTACTCTAGTTTGAGACAGAATTATTTATGGGGAATTTTCGGAAACATGGCACATTTTTTGAATTCAGATACTTCCTTCGAGATAGATTCATGGTGGGGCAAGAAAATTGGGGTACTGATGAACCCACGATTGAAAAAAAAACGTGCCATACAGTAATAATATAGTAGTAGTGATTCAACAAACCATTTTGTGTCAAGAATTTTGACACCCAGATGATGGATTTACCAAACAACAGCCAGCATATCGCGTGACAGCGCTGGCAAACACCATGGTGGATGGAGAGACGAGACGAACCGAAAGCTGTTGCCACGTTTTTCGCCATGGCGATGAAGCCCTGCAGTTGATCATCCAGTGGCCAGTCGTCCCAAGTGTCGATGAACTCCAGAAACTTCTTGCTGAAATTTATTATTGATCCCAAACATCCCAATTCTGAAGATGGCTTGAAGATGGCTGAAGTATCCTTTTTTGTTGGAAAAACAACCATCATCTGGTTGGTGGTGACTGGAACATGAATGGATTATGACTTTCCAGAAACAGTTGGGAATGGAATGTCATCATCCCAAGTGACTTTCACTCCATCATTTTTCAGAGGGGTAGGTTGAAACCACCAAGCAGAAAATCATTGTGGGTGGTCATCAACCCTGGTTTAATGATTTTCTGGTTAATGGTTACATCCCAAATGATTACATTTTCTGGTTAAATCAAAACCCCAAATTCGTTACATCCCAATTCTTTGTCATTAAACCCTCAATTTCCTCCCTGGTGAACATACCGGCCAGGTGAGTGCGTGCAGTTGAAGGGAAGAGCCTCTCTACTGAGGCATCTCGAAGCCAATGCCACTGCACAAGGCCGGTTTTTCGAAAGATGCCCAAAAATCCATGGAGATATCATGATATGTAACGTATATGTTGTCCCGACCCCGGGAGTAAAGAATGAATCCCCCGTATTTGTTCCTTAGCGTTTGGTTCGAGCTCTATGTGCACCAGCTGCCGCGGTCGGTTTAGTCTGCCCGTGGTTTCAGCTGGCGTTTGTGAGGTGTGCTGGACCTTGCAACGCCTCAACCGGGTGATTCTGACGAGGCACCCTCGTGAGGAGTCATCCACGCTGCTGAAACTTTTGCAGCGGCTGGTGGGCAAAGTCGAGGGCTTCGTTGAGGAGCACGAGGCAAATCAGTCCCTGGGCCGGGGGCAGGTCGGGGGTGTATCCCTTGGAACCCCTGCAGGGTCGGGGGCAGAATCATCAGCCCCTGCGGCACTTGCTCCGGGGTTGACCCCTGTTGCAAAGAGGTCTACAAGACCAAGCCACCCGAGGAGAGAGCAGACACCCGAGGAAGATAAGGAGCGCCGAGCAGAGAGGCGTAGAGAGGGAGAAAGGCAAAGAGACGAGAGTGCGAGAAAGAGGAGCCCATCGCCAGAGAAGAGAAAGTCCAGATCAAGAAGGAGGAGACCTGAAGGTGAGGTAGACAGGGATAGGAACAGGAGAAAAGAGAAGCCAGAAGAGGACAAGAAAGCAGAGCGCGAAGGTTCAGAGGAGAGAAGACGCCTTAGAGGGCAGAAGGCTGCAGAAGAGACCGACGAGAGTCCCACTAGAGAGGACAGAAGGAGTCCCTTACGTCGCCACGGCGAAGTATCAGGAGGGCAAGGATCGGGAGGCCGCACTACTCCTGCAACTCCATCGAGGTCTCCACCAGGATACAGACGAGGAGACAACCATCAAGGGGAAGGAGAAGCGAGACCCCATCAAGAGAAAGAGAAGAAAGACAAAGGATACAACCACTACTTGCGAGGCGTCCAGTTTCGCGAGAAGTACGGGTACAACCGAGGCCGAGGAGGCCGAGGTAAGTGGTAGAGATGGCGCCAAAAGTTATGATGCGGCCAGGCGCGGCCCCCAAAGCGCTGGCAAAAGCAGTCGGGGGAAGAGCCCTGAGACGAGGCCTGAGGCGGCCAGCCGCGGGCATAGAGGTGGAAGCTCACCCCGCCCTAGTGAGCCCTGGAGACATCGTGGTGATGGACCATGTTCACTACTATGGGAAGGAGGGCCAACTGGCTGGGAAAGCTGTAGAGGAGAAGTTAGAGGATGGGAGGAGGATGCTGCGGCTCGAAGTTACGGGGACGACCCTGGATGGGCTGCTCATGTGGGCTACCCAAGGTGCGGGACCCTGCCAAGTCCATCTATGCGGGCCGGATTGCCTGAAGGAGTTGGAGGGGGAAGGACTGGTACACGCTACCAAGTCTCGAGTAGTGAAAGTGGAGGACCTGGAAGGAGTGGGCTGGGCCACAAACGTCCAAGCGGTAGTCCCCCCAAAGGAGGACGAGAACGCAGCTTTGAGGCGGCGAGTGGCTCAGCTGGAGCGAGAGGCGGGGGCAGCCCCTGGAGAGAAAAGGGAGGAAGTCAAAGACGGTCAAGAAGATCGCAAAAAGAAGAGAGAAAAGGACGAGAGGAAGAGGAGGAAACGCTCAAAGAGATCAGACAGTCGAGCCCGGAGCAGGTCCGGAAGAAAGCTGAAGGAGAGAAAGAAGAGGAGCCCCAGCGCGCCGAGTTCCAGAGGAGGAGAAAAAGAGAAGAGGTCAAAGAGCAGTGCAAGGAGAAGGAAAGCAAAGGAGAGGAACAGGTCCAGCTCTCTTTCATCGAGCGATATCGCCGAGGGGCAAGTGTCTCAGAGGAGGATGTTTCGGGGGACAGCCCTGGAAGTATCTTTGAGGAGACGCCGCAAGATACGCCGCAAGGCCGAGAAGTTCCTGAAGAAGAAGAAGAGCTCCAGCTCCAGGAGTTCAGAAAGCGAGGATTCGAGGGAAGAAGCCCTTGGGATGGCCCAAAGTTCCATCTTTGGAGACGAGTTGAAGGTGAGAGGGCTGGCCGAGAGATTTCCAGGTCTCCTCTCCGCCGAGTCCCTAGTCAACATCAGGAGGATGGTCATGACCGAGATGGGCGATCATCCCGCTTCAACACGGGGGTGGCCACCCCTGATGGTGAGGTACTACCGCCAAGTACTAAGCCGTCGAGTGTCAGGAGCGATGGGGCGAGAGATGCTGACTCATTGCTCGCTCATCGACGCGCTTTTGGAGGGGAAGATTGCGGTAGCCCTAGATGTGGCTTTACAGAGGATAAAGGGGCTGGAGTTGCAAAGCCAGGGCACCAGCTACTTGCTGTCCCAACGTCTCGAGGTTTTACCCTCGGAGGTCGGGGTGCTACCCTCGCGTCAGGAGATGGCCATCATCACCAAGGAGAGGAATCAGGAAGCCAAAGCTTTCGGGGGGAACAGCTACACAGGAGCTGGGAGCCCTGGCAAAGGAAAATATCAGACGAGTCAGGAAAAGGGCCAAGGGAAAGGAAAGGACAAGACCAAGGGGAAGATAAAGGATGCGAGAAAGGGCGAGGATGCAAAGAAGAGCTCACAGGAGGTGAGGCAGAACGAGGAGTGGCACCAGGTGTGACACGTGCACCTGTGCGCCCGCAGAAGGTAGCCATCACCATGCGTGGGTTTTTTCCACGGTACAGCGGCCCCATGGCCGACAAGAACATTTTGTTCATAGAGGACGTCCAGGGGGGCGCTGGAGAAAACTATAATCCAGCCACCTGCACGCCCCGTCCTAGCAGTTTTTCAGACACGCTGGCACCGTCCGCGTCGGGTGAAAAAGAAGCTCCCTTAGGGGTGCGCTTGGGGCTGTTGGGTTCTTTGATTAAAGAAAGGTTCCTAGAGGTCACGCTTCACAGCCAGTACACGGGAATGGGAACAGTTTCAAAAATTTTTCCCCTTCCCACTTCTGGGAACCAAATTGCACGGTTTTTCGTTTCTGCTTTGCCACACGAAGTTGACTGGGTTGTCACCATGTGCCTTTGTTTGAATTCCTATTGGGGTGGCCCCCTTTCGAATGAAAGCGAGGTTACCCTAATGCAAGGTAAAGTTTTGGAAGGTTTTTTGCATGAGGTCCACCGACTTGATAAAGTAGTTGAGACGGTGGATGAATTTGATTGGACTCAATTCTTTCGGTGTAGAACTATCGACTATCGAGGCGAGGAAGTAAAGACCGCTAAGTCTTTTGGGTGGGCGAATATTGGCCCTGCCCTCCCAAAAGAGATCGGGGTTGTGCCCCTGCGGGACTTGTGTGAAAAAGGTTGCCAGTTTTACGTGGATCATTTCCCTGAATTCCTGAAGCCACCTGAAGAATGGCCATTGTTGAAGAAGGGCCGAGTCATGGTGAGCTCGGATGACTGGCCAGAAGTGGCCTGCAATTTAGTACGGGCGGGGATTTGTAAAGTCATCCCGGAGTCTGAAATATTCCATGTGCATGGATCGCCGGTGCTGAATGGCTTGTTCGGCGTTGAAAAGGGTGAGGAATGCAATGGCATTCCCACCTATCGCTTAATCATGAATTTAGTGCCTCTAAACTCCATTTGCCTTGGATTAGATGCGGATATTAGCAGCTTGCCTCACTGGATGGGCATGAACCCTTTTAGCCTCAGCCCATCAGAAGGGTTGCTTATATCCTCCGAGGATGTTAGATGTTTCTTCTACACACTTTCCCTTCCAGCCTGCTGGCTTCCTTTTCTGGCCTTTAATAGGGAGGCCCCGGGGGAACTTCGCCCTGAGGGATGCCATGAGCGCTGCTATCTTAGCTCGGCCGTTTTACCCATGGGATTTTTAAACTCCGTGGGAATTGCACAACACGTGCACAGGATCTTGGTGCAACGATCTTGCCCTGCTCCTGCAAGAGACTTGGCCAGTCGAGAGATACGCAAGGACCTTCCGCTCCCGGCGAGTGATTGCAGTTGGCGAGTTTATCTCGACAACTATGATCTGCTCGAGAAGTTTCCTCATGAAGTCATTCCGGATTTGGAGGGGACCATCGCCGAGGAGGTGAAAGGGCTTCGGGGCTCTTACGGCATCGTGGGCATCCCACGCCATGAGGGGAAGAGTGTGTCACGCAAACAATCGGCCGAAGTTCAAGGAGCAATGGTTGATGGGCAGTTAGGTGTGGCGTACCCAAAGGGCGCAAAGCTCATCAAGTATGTGGTCATGTCGCTCTTTTTCTGTCAACTTACAGCGTGCAGCCAGCGTCAAATACAAGTTATTTGTGGGGGGCTCGTTTACTTCACCACTTTCAGAAGGCAATTATTGGGATCCCTGAACCAGTGTTGGAAGTTCATTGAATCTTTTAACACGTCGGGGAGGCATCGGCTGACGGTGCCGTCCCTGGTCAAGATGGAGATCCTTAGGTTCATTGGACTGGTACCGCTATGTCGTATGGACTTCCGTCTCCCTTTGCGGGGCCAGGTCACATGCAGTGATGCGTCAACCTCCGGTGGAGGCATGTGTTCTTCTGTGGGATTATCTCCCTGCGGGGAAATGGTGGCGGCCGGGGAGTTGCGGCTCGAGGGATCACCCTTGGATGGACGCCCGCGAATCCTTAGCATTGGCTTGTTTGACGGTGTAGGTTGTTTACGACTGGCGTTGGACTTGCTGGGGGCCCAAGTGGCAGGGCATGTTTCAGTGGAAAAGCAAGCCGCTGGCCATCGTGTGGTGGAATATCACTTTCCTGGATCAATCCTTTTGGAAGACGTCACTGCAGTTACAGAAGACGACGTGCGGGGCTGGTCCCTGAGGTTTGGACAGGTCGATCTCGTGTTGCTCGGGGGTGGGCCACCCTGTCAGGGAGTATCTGGCTTGAATGCCAGTCGCCGCGGTGCCTTGTTAGACGAACGTAGCTGTTTGTTCGTCCATGTGTCGCGAATACGAGACCTCCTCAAAAAGCATTTCAGGTGGTGTCCGGTGCATGTGATGATGGAGTCGGTGGCCTCCATGGACGATTCCGACAAGCAGCATATGAGTGACAGCTTCGGGGACTCTCCCTGGTTGATCGATTCTGGATCTATGACATGGTGTCGTCGTCCTCGGCTTTATTGGGTTTCGTGGGACATCCACGCGCAACAAGGGGCCACCGTGCGGGATGATGGACAAGTCATGTTAATGGCGGAGGCAGATCTGTCGGAATTTGTCCTAAAAGGATGGGACAAGGTTGACTCGTCAAAACCTTTTCCTACGTTCACTACATCGCGGCCGCGGTCATCTCCGGGGCATCGCCCTGCAGGGATTCAGCAGTGTGACTTAGACACCCTTCGTCGATGGGAGCACGACAAGTACCGTTATCCGCCTTATCAATACTTGCCGGGGAACTGCCTTACAAATCGATTGGGACATCTGCGACTCCCGGACATCTTAGAGAAGGAGCTTATGATGGGGATGCCACGGGGGTACACTTTGCCCTGCGTCCCAAAATCGCAGAGAAAAACGGAAGCACATTTAGACTTGAGGCACACGTTGGTAGGCAATGCCTGGTCTATCCCGGTGGTAGCTTGGCTTTTGGGCCAACTTCTAGGACCACTGGGGTTTACAAACCCCTTCACGCCGCAGCAAGTGATGGATCGTCTGGACCCGCGCAAGGTGGTGGATGTCCGCTCAAAACTTCTACGGGCGCCGCTCAACCCCGTGGTATCATCCATGTCAGGTGCAAGCAATGAGGCTTCATTGGGGCATTTGTTGACGCGCCTGGTAAGCACAAAAGGTGATGACATCCTCATCAGTAGTGGAGCTGATCAGGTTGCTCGTTATCAACGACTCCGTCAAACCGTTCCGTCGCGATTGTGGAAATGGAAGATTGTTTCAGGGTGGAAATGGCATTTCTCAAAGGAACATATAAATGTGCTTGAGTTGCGAGCTTTGGAGGCTACAATTCGTTGGCGAGTTGAGCGAACCGGTGATTTTCACTGCCGGTTTGTGCACTTGACTGACTCTCTTGTGTGTCTCCACACTGTGAGCAGGGGCCGGAGTTCTAGCCGAAAGCTCCGTAGAGTGATGTGCCGTCTTAATTCTGTCTTGCTGGCCTCGGGGGTCTCCCCTGTCTTTGGCTACGTGCACACGGACCAGAACCCGGCAGACAAACCTAGCCGGTGGAAGGTCCGAACCAAGTTTAGAAATGTCAAAAGTAGTCTTAGAAAATAAAGACCCTCGTACGAGGGCCCAGCAACGGCAGAAATTAGGCACACTCAAACAGCTCACAGTCCAACCAGCAACTAGAGCCCGCTATGACAAAGCAATTGATGCTTTCCTGAAATTTCTGACTAGCAACAAGTTACAGCTTCCTTATCAACGCGAGCGAATTGATGCCCTGGCTGCAGAGTATTTGGAGCATCTATGGTGCACGGGGGCGGGGCGAGGTTTAGCCTCGGATACCCTGGCGGCCCTGCAGGACCAAGATCCACGTCTTCGAGGGTTACTGCAAACTTCCTGGAGGTTACTGAAAACGTGGCACAGCCATGAAATTCCGTCGCGGGCGCCCCCGTTCCCGGAATTCATCCTCCAATGTTTGGTAGGATGGTCTTTGTTTCAAGGACATTTTAGTTTCGCCGTAAGCCTAATGGTGGGCTTCTATGGAATGCTTAGAACGGGGGAACTCCTAACTTTAAAAAAGGAGCACTTTTCTTTGTCTGTCGCTACAGGTGTTGCAGTTATTTCGTTGGGATATACCAAAGGCGGCAAGAGGATGGGAGCGATGGAAAGCGTCACCCTCACTCATGTCACTGCAATTTCATATCTCAAGCAATGGCTTCAATTGGCATTACCTGGACAGAGCCTTTGCAGAACCCCGTCTGCATGGCGAAAGATTTTTTCAGATGGATTGCAGCAGCTCAAACTCCACTCCTTTGAATTTCGCCCGTACTCTTTAAGAAGAGGCGGAGCAACCTGGTATTTCACAAAGTTTTCTAGCCTTGACCGAGTAATGGTCATGGGGCGCTGGCAAGCAGCCCGGACCGCACGAATTTATTTGAATGAAGGTCAAGCCGCCTTAGCTGATATGCATTTTGCACCACAAAGGGTCCATTTAAATCCGTTTCACCGTACTTTTCTTAATACCAATCCCCTTAAGCACCAAACCCTTGAGCCGCCAAGAGGCAGTGCTGGGGGACGTGGAAAGAGATCTAAAAGGTCTAAACCACAGAAAAAGGACAAAAAACGGAAGCCGAAAAAGGCTAAATCACACAGGAAATGAAAGGACCTCGGTGTCCTAGGGTGCTAGGGTGTGGCCAGACCCTAGGGG
>Ga0126342_10018163_pt1 | contig 12079 bp, 15 predicted proteins | sample Cyp1metagenome_FD_92528 | JGI IMG/M metagenome (GOLD analysis project Ga0126342, IMG submission 92528) | Coral microbial communities from Lord Howe Island, Old Settlement Bay, Australia - Cyphastrea 1 metagenome | ecosystem: Host-associated > Invertebrates > Cnidaria > Coral ... | reverse complement strand
CTATGATCTACTATGATCTACTATGATCTACTATGATCTACTATGATCTACTATGACCTACTATGACCTACTATGATCTACTATGATCTACTATGATCTACTATGATCTACTATGATCTACTACGATCTACTATGATCTACTATGACCTACTATGATCTACTATGATCTACTATGAGCTACTATGATCCACAATGATCTACTGTGATCTACTGAGATCTGCTATGGTCTGCTGTGATCTACTATGATCTACTATGATCTGCTATGGTCTGCTATGATCTACTATGATCTACTATGATCTACTATGATCTACTATGATCTACTATGATCTACTATGATCTACTATGAGCTACTATGATCTACTATGATCTACTATGATCTACTTTGATCTACTATGAGCTACTGTGATCTACTATGATCTGCTATGGTCTGCTATGACCTACTATGATCTACTATGATCTACTATGATCTACTATGATCTACTATGATCTACTATGATCTACTATGACCTACTATGATCTACTATGATCTACTATGATCTACTATGATCTGCTATGAGCTACTGTGATCTACTAGGATCTACTATGATCTACTATGATCTACTATGATCTACTATGATCTACTATGATCTACTATGATCTACTATGAGCTACTATGATCTACTATGATCTACTTTGATCTACTATGAGCTACTGTGATCTACTATGATCTGCTATGGTCTACTATGATCTACTATGATCTACTATGATCTACTATGATCTACTATGATCTACTATGATCTACTATGATCTACTATGATCTACTATGACCTACTATGACCTACTATGATTTACTATGATCTACTATGATCTACTATGATCTACTATGATCTACTATGATCTACTATGAGCTACTATGATCCACAATGATCTACTATGATCTACTATGATCCACAATGATCTACTATGATCTACTATGGTCTACTATGATCTACTATGATCTACTATGATCTACTATGATCTACTATGATCTACTATGATTTATTATGTGCTGTTGTGCTTCAATTTGCCAGGTTTATACCGACCTTTTCCTTGGCTTGCAGGTGGGGTTGGTGTGTGATTGTGGTACCGAAGGCACCTAGTTTCTGTACTATCCAAAAAGGGTTAGGGATGGCATCTCCAATGTTGAAACAATATGGAAACAAATGGGCAACTGCAACAACCGTCTTCGATCATGGGAAGCTCTCCTTGCAGTATTGAACTCTTTCTTGACATGTAGGACCTTTCCGCGTGAGACTATTCTTGTTTACAGAAATTTCTTCCTGTCAGCTGCACTCTCACGGTCAGAGTGGAGAAAGAATGAACGCTAGAAGGTTTGTGATACCCGACAAGAGAGAGCCGGTCTAATATGGAATATCGTTTGAATATAGTTTGAATGTAATTTGATCTTGTTCATTTTACCAAAAGGTGACTTTTCCAGTTTTGCTAAGTCATCAGGCCACCCGCGCTCTGAGCTGCAGCGTGCGCGGGAACGCCGGGTCTGGTGGTTTTCTGGAGCATATCTTCAAGGAAGCTGCCAGGGAGTTGCCGGGAAACCTGAGCCGTAGAATTTCATGGATCTCATGATATTTCATGGGTGGTTTATGGTGGTTTGACATGCCTTGATGGTATTTGGGATGGCGATGTGGGCCTAGTTCGTGCTGTTTGCCATGGAGTTTCTGCAGTTGATTTGGGTTACACATTGCTTATTTGATGTTATTTGATGGCTTCAATGTTGATGTTTGACACGTAAAAACTTCACACATTGGGGATTGGTTGATAGATGTCACCTATCGGACCAAATAGGGGCCATAGGGGGATGAACATCCAGCTAGTGTGAAAGGTATTTAGGTCAAAATGTCATGGATAGATGCAAAACCACCCCATCATATCGATTCGATCGATTTGTCGCCGCTGCCAAGGTTTTCTATTGACGTGCCATCCTCTCCACTGACTTTGCAGACAAAGCAGAACGAGGACATGCGCGAGGCCGGTAGTGGGTGGTTTGCAGGTTGGCCATCTAGAATTTCTGTCACTTGAGCTGATGGTACTTTAGGGAAGAGGGTCACAAGTGGGTTTGTCCAAAAACGGGGAAGACCAGAAGACACCAATTGATGGCCATGATATATTGGGGAAAGTGCTGATCAACGGTTTGCAGGTCACATTAAAGGATTCCAGCGAAAAAGTGCTGTCCGAAGCCAAATGGGGACATGCTGCCAGGGCTGTTGCTGTCTTGACAGTCACATCCGCAAAGGGCGTTTCTCGAAAATTAGGATACCCTAAACTAAAGCTAAAACCATTGTTTTCGGCACTAAACGTCATCAATTTGGGATCATTTTGTGGTCCCCCATTTTCTGAAACCTAAAATGCGCCTGTCAGCCTCAGGTAAAATCGCCAGCCCAAGATGGAATAGCACTCACATCTGTAGCTAGCCTGAAGCAAGAACAAACAGCATTATGATTATGATTCCGCAAAATTATGACTTCATGCGATGCGTGTTGGACAATGCATAGTACCAATAATATGAGTTATCACATCTCTGATCCACAATTGATCATTATTCCACACATCCATGGATAATTATCCGTTATATATGGTTATATCAGTATACCCAGTATATCCATAATATTAATAATATATATATATATATATTTTCTTAAGATCACATGGATTAATTATACATGACTTGATAGAGTGAACTCCAAGCTTCCAGCTGTAGGACTGACTGCCATACATGAGGTTGCGATTTACGGCGGCCTATGGCTTCCGGAATATCCAAAACGTGAGGGTCCAAGAATCTCATAGAATTGATGTATGTCATTTGATGTCATCACGAAAGCTAGCTTCTGCTAGCAGAAGTCCCTCTTGCTTTAGCAAGGTATTGGGGGGATGGCGAGAAACTTCTCAGTTAACTACCCCCCCCGCCAGTTTGGTCGTGGGCTCAACCCCTCCCGGGACACGGTCAGTAACAGCATTGGCACGATCACTGGTATCCACCCTCTACACTTCACGCTCTGGAGTCCACTTTTTACACGCTAAACTTTACAAACCGCATCTTACACGTTACACTCCACACTCGACATGTTACACTTACCTGTTAACGCACTTTACACTCCACACTTCACACTCTAAATTTACACGCCACACTTTACACACGCCACACTCCACACTCGACAGTTTACACTTAACTCCTAACGTACTTTACATGCCACAGTTTACACTCTAAATTTTACACTCCACACTCTACACTTTACACTTCACACTCTACACTTGGCACTCCACACTCTACTTTTACACGTGGCACTCACACTTTCAGGTTTACGCTTTCACACTTTCCACTGTACACTTGACTTTAGACCCTCACAACTTTGCCCTTTTCACACTTGACGCTGTATGGAACCGTGGCCTTGCTCCATTTTCATGTTGAGTGCGCACATTTACCTGTCGTCGTAAACTGTCGCCTCGCACTGCGTGCCGTCTTCCCGCGCTTCCAAAAGTCCACTCCGGTGCCGAAGGTGGACCTTTGAATTTTCCCGACTCAGTTGTCATGATCTTGTCTATGCTGAATGTCTTCATTTGCTTCGTGAAACAGTAGACAACAATCATATGTTCTCATCCTTGTCCTCTTACATGACTTCTCACTTAACTACGCTCCCCCGTCCCCCCTCCCGGGCTGGTTCGCAAGCAGTGTGGTCGCGGGTTCAATCCCCGCCTGGGGATACCAGTAACATGAGCAACTATATCATTCAGTATGTGTGTGTGTGAGAGTTGCCGAAGCCTGCATTGCTCTGCTTCTCTTTGAACATGACCCTCCACATCGCCGAAAAGAAACCGCCGCTGCGCTACCTTCTGTGTTTCATGCCCATCACCCTGCCAAGCTAGCTTTCGTCCCTTACCCCTTGCCCTCAAGTTTTCTGTGACTTTCTGTTGAGATATCATGATAATTTATGAGATCCCCACTGGGACATTTCCCCTGAGGTGATCCGCCGTGTGGCAAAGGCACTGTATGTAGCGCTGTTGGATCTGCATTTGTCACCGGGTTTCTGAAAAGGCAAAGTATTGATCCATTTTGGCAATCTCTGGCTTTTCCAACGTTTTTGGGAAACATTCATGCAAACTGAAGACATTGGGTGAGAGTATGCCAGGAAGCTGCCCATTTGCACCAAAATATGCAGAGGTTCAGTCGAGGTTCAGTCAAGATCGACATGGCACAGCTGGCTGCAGGCAGATGGAAACCTGAAGGACACGGGCCATTTCGTGGAGATCATGGCATGCCCTGGAGGCTGGCTGGTAGCAGAATCCAGGAACCGCCAGTTTGCCTAAGGCTTATGGATATTCGAGTCGCTTTGCGGCCAGTACTGCCACCCAGTGAATAGGACAAAGAGGAAAGAAGCGGGCTCGTGGCAGCCGACTGGGGTCAAACTTGGCCGTCCTCGGCCTAAGTTTGGCTGAACGAGCCAAGTAGGGCCCAACTTGGGCCTAACTCGCCGAACTCGGGCCACTTGGCTCCGACTTGAGCCCAACTGGGGTCCAACATGGCGCGACTTAAGCACGTCTGGACGCAAGTTGGGTTTAACATGTGCAGTTTGCTTCTATGTGGGGGCATCTGTCGCCCAATTTGGGCCCAAGACAGCCCAACGTGGGGGACACGGCGTTGCACGTCCACCTTTGTTCGCAAGTGTCTCCTACAGCTTCGGAGTCCACCGAAGGATTTATAGGGGTGTTTGGACCTTAAGCCCTGCGGCTGCGACATTTTGTCAAAGATATAGATAGCACCAGGTTTTTGCATGGTGACCTTGCCTCAGTAGGCACCAAACTGGTGAACTGACCGGGGAAACCCGAATTCAGATGAATTCAGGTCACACAGTCACACGACCGAAAAACTCTGCATAACCGTTGGACGGGAAAAAAGGAGTGACCCTGTGTGACAAGCTAAGAAAGTGAAAGGTTGACAGCAGGTCCTTGGATTTCTGGATTCCAGACGTGAAGAGTTGGAGATGATGCCGCAGGTTGCCTGAACGGCGGTGGGCAGATCCCTGAGCCAAAGAAGGAGGAACTGGTTCCTGCAGTGATTGGCTCGGGCCGGAAAATTAGTAGCAAAAACAACACAACCAATCATTCCCTGTAGTACCACCTAGTGGTATCTGCCAGTTATCGACATGGGGTGAAGGGAGTTACCACTGGAGGGCCCACTGTCCCGGCAGAGGATCAGCCTGAAAACAAGAGCCAAGCTGCACGAAGGCAGGCGGATTTTGCCACCTAAACAAAACAAAGGGATCTATCATGTTGAATTCCATCCCCTCCATTTTTCCACTTGTAGGATTGTTCACTCTGTTCACCCAAAGATCAATTGTCATGCTGATGTGATCTTCGCGACATGCGAGGCAGCGACTTCAGAACTTGGAGGAGCTGTTGATCGGTAGCAGTTCAGGCACCACTTATGCAGCGCTCTCAAAAATTTTGTCTGCGAGTCACAACGTTTGGCCCTCCAATGCCATAATGTCTGGTTATGTGTTTGATGATATGAGCGTTGTTTGCATTTAGTATGGTGGACCTGGCAGTGCTGGTGCAAAACTCAAGGTAGATCATCATTTGCAACAGATTTGTCGCGAGAACTGGTTAGTGTAAAGTCTCCATGGCAAAATCTTGATGAAAAACAGTTTGTCGTTTCAGTCTGAAAGGGGACTGAAAGGGTAAACCAATGTTAACCATTCATTTTGACCGCTTTAGGTCCCTCCAGCAGAGCATCCCTTGGTCTTGCCGTGCGATCCTCAGCCTCGGCTAAGCTGGGGCATTCGAATGGACGGGTCTTCGGATGGTTGTACCCATTCGGCTGTTTTTTTCCGGACTGAACGATGCCTATTCAAAGCATTCAATTGCCAATGCTTGATTTCGGAGGAAGGTGACAACTTGGCCGCAGACACCTCAATTCTTAGACAACACACTGCACTGAGGATCTATCGCTACATCGCTGCTCAGGTGGCATCCGACTACCGAAATGTCGTTGGCTGAATCAGGATGTATGAATTAGGTGTTGACATGTGTTGACCTTTTGTTTTTTGTTTTTTGAATTAGGATTACATGTTTTTGGTTCCCACAACACTTGGGCATGACCAATCATTTTCACACTCGTCACGCTGCTCACTTGGCCTTGACGCGGAAGGGATTACGCAAAAACGATATACGCATTTGAGGTCACGTGAACCACAACCGATCTTGGGTTATATCTATACTGCACATATGCATAATATGCATATGCACATAGCATGTACACAATCTTATGTATATATATATATACACAGAGTTTAGATACATACACACTATACACACCAGACATTCACTTGCATGTAACAATGATCATTATAATGAAAATAGCAATGAGAAATAATAGCAATGACAATGATGACAATAGTAATATTTGTAGTACTAGGAATAGATAGATACATAGATAATCAATGAAACAAACGAAGGAACAAACAAACAAAAAAAACTAAAAACATAATACACACATATGTAACCATATCATATGTACACATACATATGTATACACATTACATGCACAACATACGCACAGTAAGCCATGTACATGGGCTGTCAACTTCGGAAGCTCCCATCAGGTCTCCGCCAAGGAAAAACCCTTGGAAGGTCGGGGAGCCTAGGCTTCGCGGCTACGCAGCTACGGGGTGTAAAATCAATCTCCGTTCAGTTTGAACCATTGGGGTCTGAAGCGTATAAAGAATCGTTGCACACTGCCTTCGGGAGAAATCACTGCCCAGCAGAGGCAAGCAAAGATCAATGTTCCTGAAAGTCAGCAAAACATGATGAAATACACTTTGTTTGAAAAAGTCGAAGTAGTCGTCCAGGAATTGTCCAAGTACTTTGATCAATTGGGGCCATGGGACATCCAGTGCTGACCCTGGCAACCTGGTTGCCCTCTGCCAGGTCTAATAGGCTCGCAGGAGATCAGGACTGTCAAAGAAATGGACGAAAATGGTGGCAGCTTATGAAACCATGGGATCTTCAATGTCCTGTATGATGTCAATATTATGGAATCAATCAGCACCACAGAATTTAAGAGGCAACAGCGGCAGATACAACATGAGAGTTCCGTCAGACCCAGGAGTTGGCTGTCGGCTGAATGGAAGAGCCTGAAGGTTGACAGTCCATTCCTAAGTTTTGAACTTTGAGTTGTGTCACCTATTGAACTTTGAGATAGCGGTAGCGTCGTTCTTTCCAGCAATTTGTAGGAATGTTGGGCAGACTTGGGTCGATTTTTGGCAGCAAATCAAAATTCACCAATGGAATTCAGTGAAATCCAATCCATCACATCATGTACAGACTCACATTGATTTTTGGCAAGCCTGTGACCTGGAATTGCAGTCAGGGCCTCTGATCTCAAACTCTCACGCGCAATCATAACCCCCACCATATACAGAAAGCACGTCACATCATTGTGAATCCCACAAAAGAACGGTACATCATGGTAAATCAACATCAAAAATCATCATCTAAAATCATCATCAAAGTCATCAAAGTGCCAATGACTTTTCGACGATCCCTGCGCCCAAGGCGAAGGGAAGGACGTGGTGACCAGTTCTGCGGGTGTCCTCAGAGGAGTTGATCATCCACAGTGTTTTGAGATGGCGACAAACACAGATCTCCTGATTTTGCAGCGAGATAGTTCTTTTATTCTCTAGGTTCTTGCTTGGTCACATAATCATGTTTACCGCATATGTTCATGACTTCAGCTGTTTTGAGATCCGCCAATAGACTCCAAGACGCATGGTTCATCACATTTTCCAAGCCATTCTGCAAGCACCCCTTGGAGCGTTGCCAAGTTTTTCTCGCCATTTTTAGCCCTTTGAGTGGAGACAGTTCCAGAAGTTCCAGAGCCACATTTCTGAGAAAAAATCCAAGCCCTGGCATGGCTTGAGCCATGGGCTGCGGGGCGACAAAGCCGAAGGTTACAGGGGATCCTTGGCAGCGATTAGTGATTAGTCATCATTTTTTCTAGTGCCCATTGGCCCATTGCCTAGTTAATACTATAATATAACATAATAATATAAGTATATATAATATACTATGCTATATATATACTATATTCTAATGGTATACCGTATACCAGTTATACAACTTTCCATTCAACAATATACCAAATTATAGCGATACGTTAGCTGGCCAGCTGAGGATCCTGGCAAAGCGGCTGATGCAGCGAGGCTGCCATCCGTGATCAAGTCACTACGAATTCACAATCAATTCACTATCATTTCATGATCTCCGACGAAGCCGATCTCCACGTCAGAAGCCATGTGTTCATGTCGCGCCAGGGAGCGCAGTGCATCACCTTCGAAGGCAGGGAATCTCGGTGTCCAGGTTTGCTTAAGGTTTGAGCATCCAGTGGCAGTCCATCAAATTTCACATGCAAATTGAATCAAAAATCAGATGCAATTGCCACAACTGCCATAACTGCCATAACTGTTCAGCCCTCAGCAGGCTAAGGCCGTAAGGATGTCAAAAGCCTTGCCTGATCTGACAGGGTGGGCTGCGAAAGTCCAAGACAGCGTGGGAAGATGATCATTTGTGTCCTGCAGATGAACTCGGCAAGGCGCTGCGCTGCCATGAATCCTTCCCCGAGGGTCCCCGAGGGTCCCCGAAGGGTCCCCGAGGGTCCCCGAAGGGTCCCCGAAGGGTCCCCGAGGGTCCCCGAGGGTTCGTTGGGAAACGTCTGAAGCAGAATTGGAAGAGCCTTGGTTCTGTCAATAGATTTTTCGCTGGCTGAATCCTTGTGGTGTGTTACTTTGCATTCAATCTTGCAAGGACTTGTAGCGGATTGTAGCGCCAGGGCCCAGGGTATGGTGGCGTCGCAGGTGTTCACCATCCAACAAGCCTTTCCTGCCATCGACATGATTGGGAATCGGCATAGCGACATCCCAGACGAGGTGAGTTGTAGCGTCTGTTGCAGGCGCCGGCACCAGGACAGCCAGGACATAACATGGTGGGAGTGGATCCAGACTTTGTGCAGATCTTGGGTTTCTAACTTTCTATATCTTTCTATCTTGGTATCTTGGAATGTTTTGGATATCTGGCAATATCATAATATCTGATGATTTTGGATATTTTTGGATGAATAACATTTCCAAAGAATCTGATGAATCTTTGGGTCGCGATGGGGGGATGTGGTCCAGGCACCTCCTCCTCGAGGGACAAGAGTTGGAATTCTACGCGCATCTCGACGTAACGTCGCATCACGTCGCATCACGTCGAAGGGTTGATACTGGTAGTGTAGAACCCATGAATCTCCATGAATTTTGGTTTCAATATGTTTCAATTAGTCTTGCAGAGTGTCAGCAAATACAGTTTCAGCAATTATAGAAATTATACATCCGAAATATGTTGCAACTATTGGTTTCCAGTGTGCAATCGACTGCAGGTGCAGGAGATGTTGGTCTGAGGGACGAATCTATACCCTTTGCCCTATGTGTGTTGCAGACCCTTGGACCAGAACCATTCGGTGGCTCCAATGACGATAGGCAGCAAAAAAGTATACAACATGTATCACATATATATATATATATCAACATGTATCAATGTATATAGATATGTACATAAAATAGCAATGTATATTTATATAGTATATAGTATATATATATTATATTATATATATACTATACATATAGTATATTATATATACTATTTACTGTATAATACAGATACGCAGGCGCAGCTCCAATCCTGGAACACATCTCCTTTAGGCTGATAGAGCCTGTGTAGGATCATTGGTTGAGATATTGGTTGAGATATTTGTACTCCTTCTCAAGACCTTCAATAGTCAGGTTTCAGTGGACCTCAAATGGACTGAATTTTCTGAGGTGCTGAAGTTATTCTTAGTACCGCTTAGTGCTTCCAGAAGTTTGACCCATACCTGTCCATCAACGATTGGGATGTATATTCATAAGATTTCATAAGAGAGCTACAGACTATATTGGTTCCTTCAACCAATGTTGGTTGGTTGAATCTAGTCGAACTCACTTTTTGCTGGTGCAGTCCACATCTTTTTGTTTCATGCTTAACTCATCAACTCCTCCATTTTGGTATTCAGATTGGAAACCAAAGAAATGGCTCCCCATATCTTCCCATTGATATCCCAACAAATGGCTCAAATTTCGGGAAGTTTTGGTGCTTGCTCCAGGCTCAAGAGATGAAAGTGGCATCCGAAAAGTTGACCCCGCTGTCAGCAGCGAAACAACGGAGGCGCAATGACGACGTGTGGGGCACAATGGGAGTTGAAGATCTGTTTCTTCTGGTGAGTCTCAACATTTTCGAGTACGGATCTTTTGCTTTCTATTTGGGATGATTCGGAGCCTACGAAGGTTTGAGAGATAGGTTGGAATCAGAAACCACTTTGCCAAGCAAACACTCTTTGGAGAGATTCTCAGAAAGAGCGATGCCCATCATTATCCAGTCATTATCCTATCCTATCAAAAAACACGGTTCCTCGAGTAGAGTATTAAGCAGCAATTTCTTGTAGATTCATGTAGATTCTATCCATTGCCAAGTGAAGAAGAAACAGCAAAGGGACAGTGTCGACAAGGACAGCAAGACGACAGCAAACCACGAACACCTCATCACCTCAGAATCAAAAAGAGAATCACTACCACTGAGGCAGAGGTTCCGGAGAAGGTTCCGAAGGTTCCGGAGAAGGTCTGGGAGGCTTTGGTGCAGAGCCAGGTCAGGTTCAACAGGGTTCTGGAGAAGGTTCCAGAGAAGGTTCTGAAAGGCTTTGGTGCACACCCAGGTCAGGTTCAACAGGGTCCGGAAGGTTCCGGAGAAGGTCTGGGTCTGGGAGGCTTTGGTGCAGAGCCAGGTCAAGTTCAACAGGGTTCCGAAGAAAGTTCCGGAGAAGGTCTGGGAGGCTTTGGTGCAGAGCGAGTTCTACAGGGTTCCGGAGAAGGTTCCGGAGAAGGTTCCGGAGAAGGTTCCGGAGAAGGTTCCGGGAGGCTCAGGTCAGGTTCAACAGGGTTCCAGAGAAGGTTCCCCGACAAGGTTTAGGAAGCTTTGGTGCAGAGCCAGGTCAGGTTCAACAGGGTTCCGAGAAGGTTCCGGAAAAGGTCGGGAAGGCTTTGGTGCAGAGCCAGGGTTCAACAGGGTTCCGGAAAAGGTTCCGGAGAAGGTTCCAGGAAGCCTTGGTGCAAAGCCAAGCCAGGCTCAACGGGTTCCAGAGAAGGTTGCAGAGAAGGTCCCGGAGAAGGTTTTGGGAATCTTTGTTGCAGGGCCAGGTCAGGTTCAACAGGGTTCCCAGCGCTGGCTTTCAGAAAGATTTGTAAACATGAAACGTTGCGGCTGTTGGGGATACCACCGAAGCTTATTTTTTTCGGTTCAGGTGCCTCATCTTTTCTGGTGAAGCATTACCCCAAATATGGTAGAGTTTCCCAGCTATTTCCCCAACAAAACCACAGATTTTCATGACGCCAGGAGAAGTTCCACGATGACCAATCTCAGCAGTAGCGTATCTCCTCACCGTGGCAAGCGACACAGTTTGGATCGAACCAGTGCCTGAGTCTGATTCAAAAACGGTGAAAAGTTGCAGGATATCCATATGGCCCTGGATCCACAGCTACACACCATTGGGGGTTGGACATCTATGAATCCCAGCTATGATGTGATTAGAAGGGGTGCAGGGCGACATGTCCCATCCCCATATATGATTTCGAAGGAAGATAACACTGAAATGAATCGGTGCGAAGTTGCCAGAGAGGACTGGCTTGTGTCTTGAGACTGTTTGGATGAAACGGGTATGGCGGTATGGCTCAACATATGGTGCCAATATATATATATATGTGTATATATATATATGTATATATATATGTATATATATGTATATATATATATATATGTGATATATATTGATAAACCCCTGTAATGCATATAATATAAATCAGGATTCTGGGGCCTGGGTTTGAATTTTGGAGGGTTTCTGGGTGTTAAAACTGGTTTTTGAATGGTGCAGGATACATATCAAAACGGTGTTGGCTCAGCACTATTCGTTAGTGGTGTTTTATCCAGT
>Ga0126342_10018162_pt1 | contig 12080 bp, 15 predicted proteins | sample Cyp1metagenome_FD_92528 | JGI IMG/M metagenome (GOLD analysis project Ga0126342, IMG submission 92528) | Coral microbial communities from Lord Howe Island, Old Settlement Bay, Australia - Cyphastrea 1 metagenome | ecosystem: Host-associated > Invertebrates > Cnidaria > Coral ... | reverse complement strand
TGCCTTGCACGACTTTGCCTCAGGACCGTGGACAGGAGCGTCGGTTCATGAACCGACGCGCCCGCCAAGGCGCGTGCTGTCTTTTTTCCTTGTCCCCGCACCTCGTCCATCATCCATCCCTTTTCTCAGCAAGGTTTTGATCCGGCTCTTCTGGTATTTTTGTGAGTCTCATGCATTTTCCAAGGGCCGATACGTGCGCACAGCAGTCTCCATCAGTCTCCATTTCGAACATTTTACCCCACTGGCTGGTCTGTGCCGACAAGGTGGCTCCACACGCCGACTGGTTGTCGGGGCTGCGAGTCGGTGCACTGTGCTGACCACGGTGGACTAGGCACTAAGGGTCCAAACTGGAAATTGCGTCGTTCAGGCGTCTACTATCGTCCACAACTTTTGGTGGACAGGATGGACAGCGTTGCTTTCTTTACAGCTTAGAAACAAAGCACCACTTGAATCCAGAATTGGCTAGTTGGAACATCCCTGTCAGTACTTTCCAATTTTGGCTTGGGGGTTGAACCTCAAGATAGCAATTTTTGATCAACTTCAGTTGACAGGAACATAACGTGCAAGTTGCAAATTTGGTGGGTTCTGTTTAGACTGAGAGACGTCATTAAGTTTGGAAGATATTTGAAGCGAGCCAAAACCGCTAAAACCTCTCCATTTCATCCATTTAGTGATGCCCAGAAGGAATGCCCAGCCTTGTTTAGCCATTGCAGCCTATTTCATTGGGTCTCAGGCGTGGATCGCTGCTTTGCCAGTTTGGAATTCCAGGACCTGAAAAGGCGGGTCTGCAGCCTTGAGAGTTCACAATGGCTCCACATTGATAGAAAGGGTCCCTAGGGTCGTAAAATTCCATCATGGGATCATGAAGGGATACATCATTTCTATTCATTTCTCATAAATTACCCCCAAATAATACAAATCAGATATTCTGATATTCGTAGAATCTTGTCGCAGGGATATGAAGAGATGTTCTCCTGTAGTCTTGTAGGATGCTACTCGTACTTTTCTATCTCCAAATGCCAGGCTGGAGGGGTGGTGCGCTTTTTTTAGAGTTGAGTTGGTTGCATGCTCCAAATCCAAAATGTTGATCAGTTCATCCTCACAGCTGCAACTGGATCCGTTGTCATCAGCATGCTCAAGGTGCAATAGCCCTAGAAGGCCTTCGTATGTTGTTTGAAGCTCCATACAACATTTTTGTGCAGCAATGTTGCTTTCCAAATTGATCGTTACTTCTTATCTCTTGGCGTGCTGTGAAGTTGGAGACGCCAGACGCATTGTTTCGCACTTGCAGACTGCACGGGGTGCGTTGGAATCCAGTCGTCAGATACTCATTGCCATACAGCAGGAAATGCCCAGTGATGAGGAGGATGGAAAGGACATCGCCAAATACGTGGCCAACAAAAATCTCGGAGAAGTGTGAGCAGCTAAAGCAGGAAGAGGCACATCACACTGACCAGGCCAATGCTTCAGCATTTCGCAACTTGAAGGATAAATTGAAGGAGTCGAAGTTGTGCTCTGAGAATGGAGACAATGTTATTTCATCATTGTCTGAAAATGTGAAGAATCCGGCAATCGCCAAATGGATTTGCACTCAGGGCTTTGAACTGGCAGAGATCAAAGTCGATGAATCCGCCTGCCACGAGACCAGTGAGCTCCTCCTGGGTGGCTTGCAAGAGCTGTCCAGGTCTGGGGAACCAACGGTGCAAGCGGCAAAGCTGGGGCTGTACTTGGTGAGAGCTGCAGTGATTTTGGCCCCTCTACCTGGGCCCTTGGGTTGGATTCTGGATAAGGCCACTGAGAAACTCCTGAAACAACTCACCAAAGATGCGGAAGAAGCATTGGACAACTTGGAGAAGCTACTTCAGAATCTTACTTTGAAAAGTCAGACTTTTGATTTGTTCATTTGTTCCAGTTGTTCCAGTTGTGCCAGTTTAACATATATAGTTCAACTGTCGTTGTTTTTCCCTAGACTTGCAACTTGCAGAGGTTCATCCACGGGATTCATGTGAACCAAGGAGGCTCGAACAGAAGATGTGGGACATCAGCCGCAAAGTCGTGGCGGAGGAATTTCTGCGTGTTGGTGGAGAACAAGTGAAAGTGGCTGAAGATCAAGTGAAAGATATCGAGTCTATAGAAGAAGATGACCTGTGGCGTGATTTGATGATCGATTCCGTCGATTCCTCTTCTGGTCAAGTGCAAAAGATCATGGACGCAGCCGAAAAGGCCACCAGTTTCAACCGCTGGGCTGCCATTGAGCAAAGCTTAGCCACAAGCCTTGCCATTTTGCGACCTCCTGATTTCATGGACACTTCTGACGAGATGGAACCTTTCATCAGAGTCATGAAGATTCATTTCATGATCGAGCTCACAGTTCTTTCGCATATGTTTAAAGTGGTGAAAAATACGAGCGGAAAGAGCTTCAAAAAAATGGTCGTGGCCAAAGCACATCGTGCTGCCCTGGCTGTTTTTCCATACTTGTTTATCATTGGTGGTGACCAAGCTCTACTGGAAACCTTGAAATCGCCTTTGCTGCAACCAGATCCAGTGGAGAATCCAGAAAGAAACCCTTGTAAGGAAACCGGTCACTCACTGGTCTGCGTGTGGTTGGAATTGCTGAGCCATTCATCAAAGCGAGATGCCCAAACTTTCAAAAGGCCTCAGGTGTTTTGCAAGAGGGAGCGTCTCAGTGACAGCAAGTACTACCAGCAGACACAGACGTTTGATTTTGGCACTCATGATGGCGAAGGTGAAGGATTCGGAGTCTTCATCCATTATGTGAACAATACAGAGGAGCTTTTGAACTTCAAATGTTCCAGGGATGAGCAATACATTTCTCAATTTCAGGAGATTCGTGACGAGAGCAAGTATTGGGGAAAAGACACAGTAGCAGGAAAATGTACGAAACTGGAGAAAGGGAGGGTGAAACGTCATTTGAAAGTCACATTCAGTGGCAGTTTGTGTTCAAATAAGTTGACCTATGGTGATGTCTCAGTGGGTGAGCTCGTGTCAGTGAAATTTGAAGAAGAAACCCACGAGCAGGTTCCTTGCGATCACCCTCATTGGCAGTTTAGCCGAAAATTGAAAAGCAGCACTTGCTACATTTCAAACATCTACATGCCCTGAGGACACTCAGACTGCAATCGGATGGATGGAAAAACATGGTTGTTTCTGGTTGCGCGACTTCGGTGTTTGATATGCATGGTTCGACCTTGATTTTTTTGATTGTCAATATCAGCATGTATCAGAAAGAAGTGTCTATTTTGATCTGGTTTGTGTAGTGTAGCCGTTCACAGCTCCCCAGAAGTTCCCTTTTCTTGTGGCCAAGATCTTCCCACCCTGGGATCTCGATGGCTACTCATGGCCGGGCTGTTGCAGCCGGAGATTTGCGAGGCAAGGAAGGTGATCCAAGTGGGATCCGGTCAAAAATCACTAGTAAAGAAAATCAAGTTGCGAAAGTAATTCTAGACAATAGATTCATTATGTAGCGGGCCCCCAGCTAAACACGGCATTTCTGCAGCTTGGCGCTAGGTTCGCGTTGGCAGTGCGCTAGCATTTTTTGGTTTTAACTTTTTAACATTCCCATGAAGTAGTTCACTTGTACATTTGGCTTGGCGTTGGAAGGCAGTTTCTTCGTATTAGGTGGAATTGGCATGGTATTGAGAGGATGTGACAATATGTGACAGCTATTTACGACTCTTGCACACTTCTGGGAAAAGACATTTTGACCAGCCACCATGTATATGTTATTATGTAGTTTAAAGATTGTCTTTTGTTTCCACTCAAAAATCCGAAAGACTTGACACCTGAACATTTTTTCTGACCAGCCTTGAAACGCCCTTTGTCTACCTTTAAAGCCCATTAGAGCCCTTGATGGCATTTGGTGATGTTGGGCTGCAATGGCCAACAGCCGAACCCTGACCCTTCACCTTTGGGCACGGCGGTGATCCGGAGGAATCTTGTTGCCTTGGCCCACTCATCTGGGAAAGATATGGAGATCATCTGAGATGATCGGAGATTTAGGTTTCAATGTTGGGTCAATGTTTAGGGATCAATGGTAGGTAATTAGTCAATTGTTGTGATCCATGCTGAAGTTGGTAGCCAATCAACTGCAATTCTTAGGAGCAACAGAACACTCAAAGACTTTCACTGATCCAACGGGGGACAAGAGGCACAGTCAAACCATGGTGATGAGACCAAGTTACACCCAGTCGGCTGAGCAGATGTTCTTTTCAAAGGCATATTTAGAACAGTGAACGAAATGAACGAGGATCGGTTGATGGAGAATGCGCCAACATCCCCAAGAGATACTGTTTTCAACCAACCCCAGGGCTTTTGAGGTGCTGAAGTCCAAGTTCTTGGATGATTTGGGGCATTGGAAAGTTGAAACCACATCAAGTGATTACACGGACAAAGCTATTTGGAAGATGAGGAGGGACACTGAATGAAGCCGATGAAAAGCCACTGAGCCTGAAAAAGGCTAGGTGAATATCCCAAAGATTCAAATATATTCAAATTAAATTCCCAGAGATTTGTTCCATGTTTTTTCCGTCAAAGTACACGGACCCGTTCCGCAGGCAAGACGCCATGACCTTGGAAGCTGGAGCATCACCAGGTCACGCCAGGACCTGTGGCAACATTTTTAGCTGTTGCATGTACAAATAGAATGGTTTGAAGCTTCCAAGTGTCATCAAGGCAACATTTGAGTTGGACATGTCAGACAAGAAGCAGCGGCCAGATCTTGACTTACGAACTGAACCATAGAACTCCATGCCAGCCCATTGACCAGCCTGCAGGTCGCAAAACATAGGATTGGCAGCTTGTAAGATGCGTGTAATATCTTGTGGTGATTTGTGGTGCAGATTGGTGCAGCAGTTGATGTTGTGAGAGCTGGCACCCTGCGGTTTAGGAACCAGTTCTCATTGACCTCAACTGACCACATGATTTGTGCTGCGGGTTTGAGCTTTTGCTTAGAGTTTGATGCAGGGAATGTAGCCCAGCAGGAAGTAGATAACGCATTGATGACTTGATTTCAAAAGCATGCCAAGTTCAGAACTGTATCTTTTTTTAACTTGATGACATCGTTGTATACATTGTGTGTTCGTATGTCAGTCTACTAAGTGCCAGCCTTTGAAGTGGTACACAATCAGTCGCAGTCACGCCTTAACCACATGCCAGAAGTGGCGGTGTTCATAGTCCATTTAAATGAATGCGAACCAACACGCACTACTGTGCCTGATGATGAATAAACTTCAGTGAGGGCATCCGCGCGGAGTATTTCTTGCCTCCCTACGCAGCGGGCTCAGTCTGTTAGGATAGCTAAGGTTGCAGAGTTTCGGAGCAGACGCTGGAGAAAGAGTTCTGGGCTGGTTTTGTTTGTATAACATACGTAACTGTTTGTCATGCATTCATGGTTTATACCACCATGTCCATTGAACTGCAATCTTATGGGTGTACCTCGATCATCGGCCTCGATCTTAATATCGCAGCATTGCAACTAACACGCCTTTGCCTCAATGTGTTACTGGCCTCAGCGCATCCGCCAGGTCAATGCTTCTATGTGTGTTAGCGCTTGCGTTGTTGCAGCGGAAAGCTCAGCCGACAACAGAGGGAGGAGGAGTCAGCTTTGGAGCAGAATGACTGCAGAACGACTGCAGAACGACTGCAGAATTCCAGATGGCCAGATTTGACATGACATTCATGGCCTATCCCTCGTGTACATCCCTGAGGTCTTCCTACACCCTTTTTGAGGACTTCAAGACCCAGGCGTTACGCTCGGCGTTACCCGATGTTGCCATGATTCTGAATTGGGAATTCCCTTTGAACTTTGCAGCCCATCTGACAGGAAGAGGCCCTTTCTCGGCTGAAGTCCGACAAGGCATCGGAGTTTGTCCCGACCAAAGTGATCCATCAGGATGGCCCTTCAAGCTATGGCTCTCATAACAATTCTTATTGATTCCAACAACAGCAAGATGCACTGTGCTAGTCTTGCTGGTCAACCTACTGAATATTGATTGCTGGGACATGAATAGACTGAATCTTGATACTCAAACCACATGGTCACTGCTCTCTTGAATGCTTCTTGCTCACATTTGTAAGTTGTAATGATGTACAGTATCTACCTGGGTACGGGAACGTCCAGTGCATTTCAGTCAGATGCCGTATGAATCTGAATGACGCAATTCTTAATTGGAATTTTGGGCTTCGCATGACTTTGCCTGTGGTGACTATATAAAGAAAAAACACAGTCTGTATTTGCATAGCCAAGACTCAAAAAAGCATATACTGCATTTGCTAGCACAAACGTCGTTTCTATTAACTTTGGACCAAAGATAGCCTGAAGACACATTCTACCCAAGGATTTGCTAGAAAGCATCAGAACTTTATTGAATAGGAATCAAAAGAATCCAATCACTTAACATGGGTTCACATGACATGGTTTCGGCAAATCGAGTCCACGAACTGACAACGCTATAAATGTTACAACGTCAGAAAAACAATGAACAATAAACGAGGCCGTGCAACAGTATTGTTGTTGCGCTTGGATCCTACGGAATCTATATGTTTGCACGATATTGCTACATACCGAGATCAAAAAAACAGCCATCCTCCTACATGTCGTTACATCATGCCCCCTAGATCAATGTTGTTGACCAATGCATGCCGGCATCCGAACCGAAATGGCTTTTTTTGAAGGCCCTTGCAAGCAAAGCGGTGTAACAACATTGAATTGGGGGGACAGGGGGCAGGTAAGTTTCTTGGTAATGAATGTGACAAATTGTGGTTCACAGTATATAGATCCCTTCCTGGCCTAGATTTCTATACTCGCATTTGTTGCAGATCTTCCTTGCCTAGCTATGTCCATGAGATTGTCCCAAATTACACGAGTAGAACCGGAAATTGTGATTGCTTGCAAGTGCTTTCCTTGCAGGCAGTGGCAACTGGCTACGATCATGAGGAAATTGCAACGCTCATCAAGAAAGGCACAGTGATTTCTTATTATGTTTGCATTCCAGCGCAGCAAGCAAAGTTTCACTAGCAGCTCAGGGGTGACCATTTATTTTTTATATTTTTGCATCGCAGGCTGGTGGTCGCTCTCTCGAGAACTAGTCTTGGCATCCCATGGCATTGCTAGTTTTGCTTTTGCCTCAGACAGAACTTCGGCTGAGGTTCTATAGCAGTAGCATGGGCTTCCGTGGGAGCTGCCGCTCTATTGGATCTACGGATGTTTCTGATGATAGAGGGTGAGCCATCTGTTTCTAAGGTTCCAAACATTTTCAAACTCCATTTGTCTTCTAGTTCTGCCCTGGCCATCTCCTTTCACCTGGTTCTGTCTGAAAGCTTTTCAGGCTACCATTCGCATTGTGAAATTCGCAGTGGTCGTAAATCGCAACCCCACTTTTTCATTCCGTATGTACTTGAACATTCAGACGCCTTTAGATGTTTTTAGACTATTTTGGATAATTTTTAACACAAAGCAAAGTTGGCAAAGTACATCAAAATGCATTATCCAGTTTCTTGGCTGTCAACTCCAGTGCCGAGGGATCCTTGGAAAAGGTCGTCCGCAGAGAGGTCACTCAGATAAAGCAGCCAATGTCTCAGCGGACCCAGCATGAAGGACATTCAAGTTGATAAAAGTTGTATGCCTCGCGTCCTCGGCACCAGGAACGCAGATGACTTGCTTCTTGCACTCAGCCCGCAGGACGAGAGTCGCTTGGGCCTCATTTTTATCTCATGTTTTTTTTGATGTTTTCGGAGATACCTGACATTACGACATTTCCTGACATCGGTTGATGCAAAGGAATTGGAGTGGTCCGGTGTGCAACCCAATGGGCGCAGAGACTCGGCTCTTTCTATTTTCTCGTCGCAAGCGCGTTGCATGCGCTTTCTGTATTTTTTCAATTCTTTCTGATTTGATTGTGATCTGATTTGTTTGAAATTGATGCTCTGCAGAGTTGAGGAATAGCTCGGCCATTTTTCTGAGCATCAAATTTGCGCATCGTTGGTCATCACCGGGTGCATTGAAGGCACCTCTGCGGGAAGTTTCACAGAGGGTGACCTGCTTTGATGATCTTTCCGTGAAACTGCTATGCTGTTCGTTTCCCACAATAATAGTCTCTGTATTTTGCTGATTTGGAACAGGTTCAAGATGATAAGATCGAGGTTTCTCCTTGTTGCTTCAATTTCTCCGCGTCGGGCGACCATTCGCAGCTTAGAAAACGATATGCGCAACTCGGCCAATGCTTGGAACAGTTCGTCATTTTGCTGGAAAGTCATCCCGAGTCTCACAAGCATCAAAAGGTAATGCAGCCCTGCACGTCTTGAAATGTCTTGAAACCTAAGACTAAGATAAACCAAGGTTGGACTTCCACTTCTTTGGGGAAGTTGGTTCCAGCCTCGGAGCTAGTGTCAAAATGTGCCACAGTCATCCACTTGCGAAGGTGATGAAAACTGGCACGACAGACGGGATTTACTTGAGATATTTTCTAGAATTCAGATCAGGATGAATCACTCAGGATTGCAGGCGGGCCTTTTTATCCCAATTTTCTATAATAGTGCGCTGGTATTTGACCAAAGATATTATGTTGCACATACTTGCACCACGCTAAGCGTATGTGCCCCATGTGAATAATGTGATCCTACAAACATCTACAAACTATTTTTTTCTTCTGCATCGGTTGAGAACCTGCCATTTGTTCATGTTTCCTCCAAGTCTATATTACCAATAATATACCAATAATATTATATAATAATATTATATTCCCTAAAATGTGTGGATCTGTCAGCCGCTTTTTTTTCCCCCAGACCCGGAGCGGTGGTCGTGGCAATTGGCCTCTGCTGGTCGGATGACTGCAGAGCAGATCTGGCACAAATTATAAATGGGTTTGTCTGAAAATAGTGTACCCCTAAACCCAATGGTTAATGATCATTATCCCTATTAAATGGCTATAATTGGGAATATACATGAATATACCCTATTTTCAGACAAACCCAAATGGAGATCAGCAGAACTAAGAACAAGCGACTAACATGTCAGGAATATGTCCGGATTGGATGGCAGACAGGGCTTCCTTGTCTGCCATTTTGTATCATACTGACAATGTTGACCGTGCCAGGATTCGAAAACGTGAAAGCCACAACTGGCCGCGACTTCTTGAATCCAAAAGTCAACGGGCTGCAATCAATCCTCAGACGCCAAGAATAGAACATGTAGATATTGAGGCTATTTAAGACCATCCTTGAGGGTTGATGCAATCAAGCAACAGACAGCTTTGAAAAAAAATAAAAAGAGGGTGTTCATGAGATGGAACCTCAAAGGCAAGCCTGGAAATTTGCAAGTATGGGACTCCATGCAGGACTGCGCGGTGATGGCGCAGTGATTTCCACTTCAAACGGACACTTTGAGAAATAAAGATGGTCCACATTTGTTGCAGAAAAGCTTGAGATAGGTTTCTTCCTCATCCTTCATTTGCACGTAGTCATGCCTCTTGTTTGTCTTAAACTTGTGATTCTGAGAAGCAGAAAGTCCAAAACGTGTGTCCGCACTTTTTAGTCTCTTGTTTGTGAGCTGGTTTGCGTCGGAGAGGACAGGTGGAAGAGCGAGTTGAAGGAGTTTGACAAGCAAAGAAAGGTGGCAGATGCTTGGGAATTGCTTTAACCCTGCAACTATTTCAAGTTTCATAATTCCTTAAGCATCGGGCAGGGAACTGTTTGAAACCATTCGAAACCATTCCGCTTTTGTTTCATTCCAACATATTCCAACTAGCAGATGTGCAGTTTTTGACCTGCAAGATCCCGGCAACAGTTTGTGGTGGTTGCGAGGCCAAAGATGCTGACAGCAATGAAGGACTGGAAGCAGCTGAGGAGAGGGCAGAGATGGGCAGAGATGGGCGGAGTGCCTCCTGATTGGACTTAATGTATCTCAATATCATGTCCTGGTTTGGTCGTCCTCGTCCTCAAAACTTGATCACGTTCAGCTGCTGTTTCCAGGGGCGGTGCGGATGTGTTGAGAGACTTTTCGGTGGGCTGAACAGGAAGAGCAGCATTCCAGCGGAAGGCGCGGACGAAACTACAGTAAAGGTATGTCCAACATGTCATGTCCAACATGTCCAACAGAGCTTCATGGTCTCGAAGACATCTAAAAAAATCTCAAACTTATCGTGCTGATATTCTTGAACCATGTTGAACTGAAAAACCATTTGGTACGACAAGAGTTAGACACGGCTACCTCAAGCGACAAGGCGGAAATGCGTGGACAGCCGTGCCTCGCCCTTCTCGAGTGCTGGCCACATTGCTCGGCAACACTTACGAGTTTAACCAAACAGCAAGGCTGGGCAAGGCTGAGCAAGGCGTGGGAGTTTGATGATGATGATGATGATGATGATTCTGTGAGCCCCTTTTCCATGGCAGTCAATATGAACTTCACTGCACCTCAAAGGGCAACAATCAGAGCTATACACCACATTATGTCACTACATCTGCTGCAAGCCATTTTCTTTTAGGATCTTTCAGGTAATGTCAGTGTTGGATACGCAGGAACCTGCAGTGTCACAGCGTCAGCTGCCAGGTTGTGTGAATCGTACTGGCCACCAAGGACTGAAGTGACAATCTTCGAAGTGCTCCATCCACATTAAGCGCATTAAGTGGGTATAGAAGTCTTGTTTGGGAAAGCGTAGTAAGTGGTCTCAATGAAATTCAATGAATACTGAATAATCCTGAAAACATGTGAATCCAGCAGCTTCAGTTTTGCCGCGCCGCAAGGATGGATACCCAAAAACAAGGGAAATCTGCAACGTGGCTGGTGCTTTTCCACTCCCCGCCAACTACTTGGTCTGCAGAAATCTGCAGAAGTCATGAGAGCAGTTGCTCATTTTGATTGTAGCTACAAGCTGTTTCTCACCCCTTGAGTAGTCTACAGTCTGCAGATGTCTGCTGAAGTACTTCCTGCAACTTCAATTCGAGGCAAGACATGAAGTGCTACGACCGTGGAGATGAATGTCAAAAGGTTCGAGATCGCTGGGAAGCTGTAGGTCGCAAGGCCAGATGCGCTGGTATGTCAGATGTCAAAAGTTGGCAGGATTTGAATGGTTGCAATACAGAATGTACTGTAATGGTTGCCAAATGTTGCCAACAACGTCCAGCACTGCTGAAACATGCTGAGACATGCTGCGACCGGTTTACAGATTGGCCAGGTCGAGCAAGTCAGCGAGGCCGGAGTGACTGGGCCGAGTTCTGCTGGAGGAGCATGACTATGCACCACCCTTCTTCGGACATGGTCCTCAAACGAAAACAAATAAAGAAGACTATGGAGATCAATAAGCTCAATACTTGATGCAGAGCTACTTTTTGCTTGAAGGCGTTGGTTGGAGCTGTCGACTGTGACCGGCATGCAACTTCGGCTTGTGTTTAACCCCACGCATCCTACAGCTTTGGGCAGCCTCTGAAAAGCAATGAAAAGCTAAGAGAAGCAACATAAAGCATTGTAAGATATTGTAATGTTTCGTCCTGATTAGTGTGTACCCCCCCCTCAAACAATAGCTATACCCTCTTTAACGTTGGGTGTCAAAAAACTCCTCCCCCAAAAAAATACGATCCTGCATTTAAGTATGGATTTCAATTGGCGACAATTGAAATTTAATTAAAACACATTAAAACCTTTTTTTTGCAGGTGAACTTGTGATATTTGCTTAGTACTTTTAGTACTTGTAGTACCTTGTTGCATGCTGATTGCGTTATTCAAAGTGTAATAAGAGAAAGAGACAGAGAAAGAGAAAGAGAGAGGAAAAAGAAATGGAAGAGGAAGAGGAAGAGGAAGAAGCAGAGAAACAGGAAGAGGAAGATAAAGAGAAAGAAATTGCAGAGAAAGAAATGTGTATATAAAAGGTTTTTCTTTCTTCTCTCGGCCCCAGGATCACCTCTGGAAAAGTCCACTGCAATTATTATAAATTATGAACCCTGAGAACATACTAAAGTGAATTGGACCCTCTCATGGCCCAGTGCCTTGGAAATTTGTGTAAAAAATGTTCATTAACCAGGGTTTAATAAGCGGTCTGATTCTTTTGGGAAAGGCTTGGGCTTTGAAT
>Ga0126342_10018161_pt1 | contig 12081 bp, 13 predicted proteins | sample Cyp1metagenome_FD_92528 | JGI IMG/M metagenome (GOLD analysis project Ga0126342, IMG submission 92528) | Coral microbial communities from Lord Howe Island, Old Settlement Bay, Australia - Cyphastrea 1 metagenome | ecosystem: Host-associated > Invertebrates > Cnidaria > Coral ... | reverse complement strand
TATATATATATCGGTATAGTATCATTAAGAGCTTCGGTTTTGAGTCCATTCCGCAGCAGTTGAACACGAACGTTATTAGGGGGCTTGTGAAACGTGCACAACTCCTATGAAACGTGCACAACTCCTATGAAACGTGCGCAACTTCTATGATTTATATAAGTTCTCAAACACTGCAAAAAGCTCTTAACGATACTATACCCATATATATAATACCCATATATATATAATATATATAATATAATATATATAATATAATATAATATAATATAATATAATATAATATATATATATGTATAATATATATATATATATATACACATGTGTGGCATGTATTTTCAGGCATCGCACCACACCGCCACTATGATTTCAATGCCGAGTGAATCAACGTTTTTCACCATCCTTTTGAACGCTGGCCGTGGATTCCCCTTGGGGTGTTGAACCTTCCCCCATGCCATCAGACAATAGTCTTAGCCAGATTTGGGGTCAGTTTTCTCCACCCCCAAAGGGGGTCAAAAGTCAAGATGAGACATAGATATACAGATGTGTGATGTGATGTGATGTGATATATACTGTAATACGATATAGTATATATATGATATATGTATACTGTATACTATGTTTTTACATCTATGATATAGACAATACAGATGTTGCTTTAGACTTGCTGATGTGGAAAGACACACCGCCCATATTTTTGTAGATGAATGGCCCCCTGCAACCGTGGCTGAGGATGTGCTTTGGGCTCAGCGGCCCGATGGGGTCTTTCTGACCATCGACCTTAATGAGGCACAAGATATCAAGGCCCTGTGGGCGTGGAGCTGAAACCGAAACACATGGCTTAAACATAGTGTGTACCCCATGGTACCCAATGGTTTTGCTGATCATTATCCCTATTAAAAATGGCTATTTCATTGGGAAGATTAACCCTATTTTCAGACAAACCCATATGATGATATATGATGATATATGATGATATTTTTTTTGGCTTTTATCAAAGCGTTCAGACTGTCTTTGTTTGGCTGAAAGGGGTGATTTGCAAGGATTCTCTTTTCGGCGGCCATGCGATGTTTTTCTGGTTGGACTTTTGTGAGTCCAGGTATGAGATAGAACCGCGATTCGCTGCATTTTCCAGTCAAACATTGCAGGAAACCAGGGCACCCCTACCCAAATATATCAAATATATCAAAATTGAGAGTTCCTTACTAAGTTTCTACACCAATTCCGGGTTGCTTAGCTGACCAAGAATTGACTTGCAATGTAGTAAACAAAATCATAACCCATCTCCAAGTTTACCAAATTTGGATGTAATTCTAAACCAACCCCAATTTAAAAGCGCTGTTTTGGGTTCCCCGCCAACATTTTGGCGCATCCAGGTGTCCTTAGATTCAGAGAAACTCAGTTTCTCCGGAAAAGTCGGTACACTCAGCACAGTTGGAAAATTGGGAGTCCCCAAATGGTCCACTTTGACCAGGCGAGATGATGATCACTGGGATTTGGGGGTGCCAAATTTTGAGAGTCACCCCATGTGTCACAATGAATCCCACGTCTGGGGAAGTATATCCATGGGCCAACCGGCCGACGGCCCAGCAGTAGCAGGGCATGGCCAGCATGGCCAATGTCCCATGGTTTCCTTGGAGATCCTTGGAGCATCCTTGGAGCATCCTTGGAGCATCCAGCATGAAACATGGTTCCTGCGCCGGGGTGATTGACTCCCAGTGGCACATGTGGGATTTACTGTTATGAGGATTTAGGTATTGCGACCATAATCCAATGATAAAAAATCCACTTATAGAGTTTTGATGGCCAGCATTCCCATGTTTGGTATATTCTGATCATGCCTTATTGCCTCATTTTATGTCCCTAAGGCACCACTTTGTTCAATCGGTTCACCTTAAGTCCGATCACTGCGAGGCGGCTGGAAACCACTACGAATTCACCCTGGACTTCTTTGCTCCTTGGCATTTTGAAATCGGACCAGATGACGAGAATGATCTCCAGAGTTCTTTTTTTTTCTGTGGTCCGAACTCTTGACCTGGTCAATACTTCCAGATTCGAACGATAAATGGTGGGTTCCTGAAATGGGGATATCCCAATAGCTGGATGATTTATAATGGAAAAGCCTACTAAAATGGATGATTTGGGGGTACCCCCATGACTTGGAAACCCCCAAATCATGACAAATCGCCACATTGGTCAATCCCCCATTCTGAAGGTTGGTCTCGTCTCAGGCTCCCATCGTCAAGGAAGAGTCCAAGTGGAGCCCGAAAAGGCGGAGTCCAGTGCCCCAAAATGCCATGGTAACAATGAAATTTCCCAATTTTTTTACATATTGAAACCACATTTTCGGATGGTAAATCGGCCCATTTTCAGACACACTAATTTAAATCCCGCCAAAGGTTAATCGAGTTCTACTTGAAGAAAGAGTCTGAGGGAACTTGGACCTCTCTCAGCAAGAAGAAACTCCCGTGGGTGAAGGTGTGAACTGGGCAGATGGCAAGGAAGTGCACTTATCAGATATGAAAACGGATACTTCTGATTGGGCGTTGAAGCCAGTCATCCAGTTTGAGTTCCAACTCAATAAGGTATGTTGTAATCCCAACTATGTGAGGTGTACTGCAATCTGACTCAGACTTGCATTTGGTCAGTAACCCTCCAGCGCAGTCCAGATGCAGCCAGCCTTTTTGCTCTTCAATTGTCAGGTGGATTGGAAGAGATGGCAAGACTCGGATGATGAGGAAGAAGGAAAGAACAATCAATGGAATCTGGATGGTGCGCCTGCCTCGGTTGCTAGTCAGGTGAGAAGAAATGCTGGTTGGATCTGGTTGGACTCTCGAACGGGGCCACATCTCTATACGATTCCTCAGAGGTTCCAACCACCCAGTGGTATATCTCAGGTCAGATTTTCCTGTGTTTCCTGTGGGATTTTCGGGTCTGGAGTTTAAGGATATTGCCAGATCCTCTCTCAATCCTTGGGGTTGTTGGACTCAGGTGCCTCTGGAAAACAAAACTGACACCAAAAGCTGTAGCCAGCCCTCAAAACGGACGACCTTTCAGTGGATCAGCGGATGATTTGGGTCCAAGAACTGATTGTGCTATACCAGGATACTGGTACCCCATGACTTGGGACATACCGACATACCGTTACCATACCAAGAAATGATCTCGCGTGGGTATGGGTCAAAGTGAGCCCACATTTTGTCAGGCGAGTCACAGATGGTTGCATCATGCTGGCTCACCAATCAAAGAAAGCCTTGGTTTTTACATGATGTTGCAATCCAAACATGTCAGCTTTTTGCACATCCAAAATGTGCACAGCTTAGCAATTTCCTCATGTTATGATTCGTGACCACCACAGTTTCCATGGAACTCCTTTAGCACTTCCCTCCCTGGTGCAGGTTTGGGTGACATGAACTTTGGTGACATGGGGGGAGGTGAGGAGTACGATTCGGATGACGAGGAGTGCCGCAATTTCATTCATTTACGGGCCTTTATCATAGATCCGATGTAATCCACGTGTACATTCATACTAATTATTGAACACGTCTTTGCAAGAAATTATATATATATATTTAAATGTATATGTATGATTATATATATATGCGTGTGTTAAAAAACACAACTATATACACATACAAGGTAAAATTATGGTATAGGTTGTAAAATTCCATCCATATTTTCCCTGACTGCAGTTGCTGTTGCGACAACCATTTAGCATATCCTGAGGCCTGCCCAGCACTTTGTGGCTCAAGGAAAAGACCATGACATGCCATCCATCTCAAGCCAGGCCTCCAATCTTAGCCATTCTCCAGCTTTTGGAAACGCAGAAAAGAACCACTGCTACCACTTTAACTACCAATTCAAAATTCAAACTGGGTCATTTCATCCCCATTCCGACTTCTAGATACAGCAAAATTGAGAGTGGTGTTTCGAACATATCCTTCCATCATCTCCCATCTTTTTCAGTGCCGAAAAACCTTGGGGCCACCTGCCATGCTGTATCCCTGGTTCCTGTTCCCTATGGTCCCCATGGCCCTGGCCCAACACCGCTTGGACGGCACAACGACGACAACGACGCCGCGTCCTGGCGCTGCGGAGGTGTGCTTCGAGGCATGCAAGGCGCAGGGCTTCTGCTGCAACGACTACAACATAGGCAGCAACTTGGTGATCCAATGATTCCAATGAGATCATGTAGAGGATGGGGTTACTCTGCTAGAGATGACTGAAATTCTTGATTTGCATCATCTATTCTGAACGATGTGTTGAAATGTGTTGAATATTGCAATCATGAGAAAGGAGATGCCAAGAAAAACAATATTTGAGGATAGCAAATACTATGGATATAATGGGGTCATCATGCAATTACAACGAGGTTATAGGGTTATACCCCGAATCAGTTTTTTTTGGATTTTCCGAGCAAATGATAGTTTACTGAGAACTGGAATATTCGCCAATAACGCTTGGGGATATAAAAAGGGATGTTAATCATGGATTTGCTGAATTGGTTATAGTTTTAAGTTGCGTTCTGCTCCTGCGTAATATCTTTGCAAGATTCTTTATCTGGTAAAACCCGATGACGACTTTGATTTTTTGAGGTATGGTTTACAATACACCCAAATGGTAGGTAACTTGGGGATCATTTATTCTTGTTTTTGCAACATTTAGAATCAATTTACAGTCAAATACATTAGTACTTGTACACATTATAGTAGTAGATATAGAAAAACGTGATAATAGACAGAAGTATGGGTGCCCTTGAAAGTCGGGTATACACCCAACATAGCCATGAAATAATGGGGAAAAGGAACATGAGTGATAAACGAGTGGATTGAGGATGATTGAGGGTCTTTTCCAGTATTTTCAGACAAAACCCCTGGATCGAAGATCGGCAACGCCGAGGCAACCAATACATCTCCTGTGCACAGGCCTGTATGATGCGTTTTCGTGGGCAAACGGAGGGGGATCTGCAGGAACTATGTCTGGAAAGGACTGGATGTGTGATGACGATCGACAGTTTTGAGTATCTTAAGAGATTTTGAGCGGGTGGTTTCAACGATTTTTCCCCAAACAGTGTGTCCACACTGAGGGGTTCTTACGGTAGGAGTAAAGGCCGGTGCTTGATCAGGGTGCTTTGGGCCGCGGCATTTTTCGTGTAAATTTCCGTATAAAGTGGCTCTTGTGAAATGTTGAAGTGCATTTAGACTGCGCAGGCTCGCACAAAGTGTGGTCCTAGGTTCTGGGCCGCGGCAATTTTTCCTGTACATTTCCATATGAAGTGGCGCGCAGGCTGGCACAAAGTGGTCCTAGGTTCTGGGCCGCGGCATTTTCCCTGTAAATTTGTGTGTAAAGTCGGTCTTATATGACATGTTGACGTGCATTCGATTGTGCAGGCTTGCGCAAAGTGCGTGCCTAGGTTCTGGGCTCGGGCACTTTTCCTGTAAATCTGCTCTTGCGCAGATGTCTTAAAACGTTCTTCTGTCGTGTTGTGTTTCATCCGTTTTCTGTGGTCGTGTTGTTCTCGTCTGGTCCTGTCTTGTAGAGTTTCGCACATCCGCAGCATTCGATGCATCTGTGCATTTCGGCTTCTAGTGTCTTCGAGAAACTGTGTCACGTCGCAACTCTCAATTCAGCATGGGAACCAACTCAACGAATAGCACGCAGATATGCACAGAGTTCTTTGAGAGGTGTCAGTGAACAGGCATACACACTTGCAGCTCTAGTATACGTATCAACGTTATGTTCCGCTGATGTTTGATTCCCCAAACAGCGTGTCCACACTGAGGGCTTCTTACGGTAGGAGTAAAGGCTGGTGCTTGATCAGGGTGCTCTGGGCCGCGGCATTTTTCGTGTAAATTTCCGTATAGAGTGGCTCTTGTGAAATGTTGAAGTGTGCATTTAGACTGCGCAGGCTCGCACAAAGTGTGGTCCTACCGCGGCAATTTTCCAGTACATTTCCATATATAAAGTGGCTCTTCTGAAGTGTTGACGTGTATTTCGACTGCGCAGGCTCGCACAAAGTGTGCACCTAGGTTTTGGGCTCGGGCGTTTTTCCTGTAAATTTCCACATAAAGTGGCTCATGTGACATGTCCAAGTGCATTTCGATTGTGCAGGCTCGCACAAAGTGTGCGCCTAGGTTCTGGGCTCGGGCTCTTGCGCGAGATGTCTTACGTCGTTCTTCTGTCTTGTTGTATTTCATCCGTTTTGTTTGGTCGTGTTTTTCTCCGTCTGGTCCTGTCTTGTAGAGTTTTGCATTTCCGCAGCATTCGATGCAGCTGTGATGTGTGTTTCGGCTTCCAGTGTCTTCGGGCAACTGGGATCGGTCATCCTCCTCAACATCATCATCCTCCACCTCATCATCCTCATCATCCTCAACATCATCTTCATCCTCAACATCATCATCCTCAACATCATCATCCTCAAAATCATCGTCATCCTCAAAATCATCGTCATCCTCAACATCATCCTCAACATCATCCTCAACATCATCACCTTCAATGTCATTGTCCGCAACATTATCCTCCTCCTCCTCCTCCTCGTCGTCGTCGTCGTCATCATCATCATCATCAACAACATTTTAATACATTATCCTCCCACCCCCCCACACTGTTTGGGGCCTCTTGCCCGGATATTTTTTCCAAACTTTGGATGATGATCCCAATTGATTGATCTTTCTCCGTTGAAATCAGAAGCCAGGTATGGTTTCTGTTCCAGCTGTCTGGATCTCACTGACAGCCCGCAGTGTCGCTGGGGCGCGACGGATGCTTCGGCTTGCCAGATGGGTGCCCAGCTCAAGCTGTGCCAGCAGGACTTGGCGGGTCAGGTGGTGACACTGTTCGATGTGTCCCGAAAGGCCTTCCTGGCCATTGGAGACGCTTCCTCCGGCAGCGGCTATGCCGAGATGAAGTGGGTTGATGATTTTTCGGAAGCTGCAGCTCACTGGAGGATGGAGGTGGCAGATCAGAGGGGCTGGATCTTCAGCAGTGTCTATGGGCCAACGAATGCCCCATCTTCCAACTGGCGTTTGAGCGGCTGTGAGATGCTGGACGTGTCCGACTCCGACCAGATCCTGGATACCAATTATTTTCTGCTGGAAACTCCTCTAGGTATTCCTGTTCTCTACCAGGCCCAACCTCCAAGAGCAGACCTCTAGCCTATGCTCTTGAGGTTCCCTAAGGTTGTTTGGGTGTTGTATTTTGGCAGGTTCAGCCATACCGGCAATGAACACATAAGTTTTTGGAACATCAACCCCGACAAAAAAACATGCAAAACAACAAATCTTGGCATCCAATATCATCTAGTTTATCTAGATTGAATTTGGTCTTGCATTGTATCGCCAACCAAAAAAATCTTTCAACAAAAAGATGAATTTCAAGGTTGGCATTGCTGAACACGGTGGACTGAATTTTAGTTTGCTGTGTTTCATCAAGGCAAACACATTTTTCTTTCAAAAAAAATGATTGGATTTTAAGGTTTGGCATCCCTATATGCATGAGGTTTGGCATCCCTATGCAGGCAACATTTCACAAACAAATAACCAAACATTTGAAGGTATGGCACCCCTTTGCAATCAGGGTTGCATTTTGGTGTGCGTTGCCCCATCAAAGAGACATGCTTTCATCCACAAACATGTTGGAATTTAAGGTTTGGCATCCATGTGCAAAACATGCTTGACTGATTGAATTGTGTACTGTTTAGTTCCATCAAAACTATTGGTTTATATGTTTGTTTTGTTCCATGATCAAATGAATCGGAAGCTTAAGGTTTCCCTGCGCACTTGCAAGCAGGATTGCAACTTGTTTATTTGGTCGCATCAAGAAATGGCTGGATTTTCATCAAAACTACTGTTAGGTTTTGAGATTCGGCATCCCTGTGCGATCAGGATTGGGTTTTGGTTTGCTGTGTCCCATCAACAAACATGTAGGTAGTGTTCCAGACAACGATTGAATTTTAAGGTTCGGCATCCCTTTGCAAGCAGGATTGATTTTTGATTTCTTTTGTCGCACCAAGAACATGGCCAAATTTTGATGTTAGATTTGATTTTGAGATTTGGCATCCCTGCAGAATCAGGATTGGATTTTGGTTTGCTGTGTCCCATCACAAACATGTTACGTTTTCCTCCAAAATATTTGATTTTAAGGTTCGACATCCTCATGCAAGCAGGATTGAATTTTAATTCGTTTTGCCGCATCAAAAAAAACCTGGAATTTTCCCAACAACTTATGTTGGTTTATAACCCCCACAACTATGGTTTATGATACTTATAACTGGTTAATGGGGGTTATAAACCAATTTATAGATTTTGAGGTTTGTCATTTTGATGCAGAACAGGGTTGACCTGTGCTGGGCCAGGCTAAACGCAGACCTGGATAAAAACAACTTATGTTGAAGGTTTCTACAAATCATGTTTGTTCACACATACAGACAGTATTCATTCATTCGTTCCTTCGTTCGTTCAGTCATTCATTCGCGCATTCATCCATTCATCCGTTCATTCATTCATTCATTCATTCCTTCATTCCTTCATTCCTTCATTCCTTCATTCCTTCATTCCTTCATTCCTTCATTCCTTCCTTCATTCCTTCATTCCTTCATTCCTTCATTCATTCATTCATTCGTTCATTCATTCCTTCCTTCCTTCCTTCCTTCATTCGTTCGTTCGTTCGTTCATTCATTCATTTCATTTCATTTCATTATCAATTTCATTTCATTTCATTTCATTTTCAATTTCATTTCATTTCATTTTCATTTCATTTTCATTTCGTTTCGTTTCGTTTCGTTTCATTTCATTTCATTTCATTCATTCATTCGTTCGTTCGTTCGTTCATCCATTCATTCCTTCATTCATTCATTCCTTCCTTCCTTCCTTCATTCCTTCATTCCTTCATTCCTTCCTTCCTTCCTTCCTTCCTTCCTTTATTCCTTCATTCATTCGTTCGTTCATTCGTTCTTTTATAGATTGAGTCATTGAGTTTTTGAGGTATCGAGTCATTGAGCCATGGATTCATTGAGTCATTGCTTCAGTGGGTCATGGATTCATTGAGTCATTGCTTCATTGAAGTCATTGATTCGTTGATTCTATGTTTCTCTCATTGATTTTTTGTTTGATTGATTGGTTGATTGATTAATCGGTTGCTTGACTGATTGTTTGATTCATGAACTCATTGGTTCATTGGTTCGTTCATTCATTCTTTGTTCCAATAGTGTGTCTTTATCTATCTGTTCATTCAATCATTCAACCGTTCAATCATTTAATCTTTTATTCTTTCATTCTTTCATTCTTTCTTTCTTTCTTTCTTCCCTTTTTGGTATTCATTAACTTGTTGTATTTTTTGCTTAGTGATATTATTCGTTTGTTTTTGTTGTTTATATCATTTTAAATCAATATTTCTTTTTTTTTTTTTGAATATTTATTTTCGATCTATTTCTTCGTTTCTTTCTTCCCCATTTGCCAGGTGCGGGTCTCTAGATTTTTTACAAAACACCGCGCCAGGTACACACAGGCACAGGTGCAGGTACGCCCTAGAATGTTGGATAAAGTGTCGAATAGGACTGCCAGATAGACGGTGAGAAAAACAACTAAATGCCAAGTAAACGTTAAGATGTATGTCGGAGCAAATGCCGCATAGAATGCCAAACAAAATGTCCGATAGAATTCCAGATCACATGCCAGAAAGAATGTCAGATGAAACGTCAGATAGAATGCCAGATAGGATGCCAGATAGGATGCCAGATAGAACTTCGCAATATATGGTAGATAGGATGCCAGTGATCATGGGCTGGATAGACTGTCAGATCGAATGCGAAATAGGATGTCACAACATATGTCAGATAAAATGCCAAATAGAGTGTCAGAATATGTCTCAGATAAATTGTTTGATTGCCAGATAAAATGCCTTTTTAGAGAAAGTATCAGATGGACTGTGAGAATATTTATGTCAGAATACATGTCAGATAAAATGCCAGGATATATGCCACGGTCGGGATCACATGAAGTAGAGTAACTTAATTTTCTTCTTTGGTATGGTTTTCACTTTCTTCTTACGTTTTGATTTGGGATTATTGTATTTTATTTTTCCTGAACATTTAGTAATACCATATATGCATACACATCTTTTCTTTCATACCTGCATATGCACATACACGTACTCATGCACAAACACACCTACATATGTTTCCAAAACGCATTCTCTTTCATATGAGTAAACGAGAAAATTATTGTCATACTAATTTAGTCGTGCTTCGCCTTGACCTTTCTGAGGCTGCACAAAACCTTCGTGATACCTGCGGGAGTACTGAAGTCCTCACAACCGATAGGGGATGACCCTAATTTGTGCATGGCCTTAAACTTAGCAGTAGCACATAACTTTGTCCGCTACTCATATATATATATATATATACATACATATATATATACATATATTTTTATATTTGCAACATACCACATATCATGGTCCTGAATTCTTGATGTTTTGTGTTTGTGCTGAGATGAAGATATCAACTTATGCCAGAATTGCTAGTTCAATTCCCTCAGTTGTGAACATGGCCCATGTGTTTGCACTTGATTGTTCTGACTACCTAGCATCAGTTTTAGTAGCACGTGATGAATGGCCTTACCAGCAGAAACACAGAGTCGGCACCGGGTTGCGTGATTACACATCCATCATGCTCATACTGGGGTTCATTTCATATTTCCAATGGGTCGGTGATCTGGCAAACAGTCTAGAATTTGCTACTGATGCGAATATCGAATATATTATGTAAATTCATGGTTTACTTATCAACATCAAACAACCCAATCCTAGCAGCTTACCATATGGACACATCAAAACATCATATGTCCAGTGAACCTGTTTGTAGTAAGTGCTTCATGTTACTATATGTTTGTGTCTTTCCCAATTTGTTAGCCCCTACTGGCCTCGCAGTTTCTACCAGTTTAAACCGATGGCAGTCTTGATTCCAAGACAACCTAGAACATAGGCCAAACTCTAGGCACCTCTTGGTATATTTGTTGGGGGTCCCTGATTAGATTGATGGGGACAGGCCTCTTCCTCTGGAGTCTTCGTTATCAGAGGTTATCATTGCGATCTTTCAGAACGGAGATTGATCATCGAAGCTTATCCACGGAACTTTAGCTTGTGCCCCGAAGCAGAGTGGGCAAATTCAATCTCCACATCCCTTCGGAACAACGTCCTCAGCGGTTTTTTGCTGGTGCTGCTGGCCTTTGGAGGCCAAGTTCCATGACTTTCTTGGGGGCCCGTAGCCGAAACAACACGAATCTTCAACGGCAGCAAGCAGACGGAAGGCATTTCGAGGAAGAGGCATGTTGCGACCCTGGAGGAACTGATGAGCGTTGCAGAGCTAAGAGAGTTGTGGGATATGGGCAGCTTAGTTGTCGTTTCACATGGTCGTGATGGTTCAAGACCATTTGGCCCCCTTCGCGACTCATTTGAACAACAGCTGAGTCTCAAAGAAAAATACCCTCTGGTAAACTAACATAGCTATGGAAAATCACAATTTTTAATGGGAAAATCAACTATAAATGGTCATGTTCAATAGCTATGTTAGTTTACCAGAGAGTAAGCCTCAGCGACATGAGCAGCTTCAAACACATGGCCAGCCGTGTATGGGCAAAGTCCTTGAAAATCCCCAACAGACAATCCCATTATCCAAGCCTATCCTAGCGAGCTTCAATTGGATGTACAAGATGGCCCTCATTTGAAAGCTGTTACTTGTTTGAGATGATTGGGGTACCCCAGAATGTGATGGTTTCTGGTTGGTGGTTTGGAACATGAAATTTATGACTTTCCATATATTGAGAATAATCATCCCAACTGATGAAGTCATATTTTTCAGAGGGGTAGGTCAACCACCAACCAGGTTTATAGATGATTTACCCACTTCACTAACCATCATTAACCACCATTAACCATCATGTAACCCATCATTAACCATCATGTAACCCATCATTAACCATCATGTAACCATCATTAACCATCATGTAACCATCATTAACCACCATGTAACCATCATTAACCATCATGTAACCATCATTAACCATCATGTAACCATCATTAACCATCATG
>Ga0126342_10018160_pt1 | contig 12081 bp, 11 predicted proteins | sample Cyp1metagenome_FD_92528 | JGI IMG/M metagenome (GOLD analysis project Ga0126342, IMG submission 92528) | Coral microbial communities from Lord Howe Island, Old Settlement Bay, Australia - Cyphastrea 1 metagenome | ecosystem: Host-associated > Invertebrates > Cnidaria > Coral ... | reverse complement strand
TGCACCGAGATGATACTAAGCTATCACCTCTTGCTTTAATCGATCTTTTTCACCCATAAACTGGAACTTGTCACGTCACTGCTCTGTGGTGTGTTTTGTTGTTTGGTTTGGGTGTTTGTGTTTGTGTGTTTGTTTTCTGTTTGTGTTTGGTGCTGTTTTTGGTTTTTTGTTTCTTTGTTTCTTGGTGTTTTGCCTGGTTTTCTTGATGAGCGTGACAGTGCATAGGACTATGTATCGGTCCTCCACCAGTTTACTTTTGCGGCCACTACAGCAATGGCCTTGGCGTGACTTAATTAATCAATTAATCCTAATTGCAACATGCTCTCAAACATGTTGAACGACCTGGCGGAAGCCATGAAGGCGTTGGACGGAAAAAAAAGAGCTAATGTGAGAAATGATGCAGGGGCACCAATAGCCCACAGGGCGCGCTCAGAGTCCGCTCAGTAGTGCTTTTCCAATCATCATACTTGGATAATTTCCAGAGTTTAATCTAAAGGTGTTTGCTCGATGGGCACGGTGCCCAAACTGGTTCACTTGGAGAGCTGACAGGTTTGTAGTCGACTCCGGTGCCCTAGTGCTCTTGCCAGTAGTCTTCATGGGCTGGATGTTCATCATCTGTGCGTGGTGAAATCTGTGTATTCAGCTCTTCAGATGACGTGCTTGCGCCTTTGGCTGTGCGTGGCATAAGCAGTATGGCTTTTTGCGCCTGGTCTAACTTCGTAGCTGGCGGAGATCGTGCAACTATCTAAGATGCAGCTCAATTGACGTATCTGGCGTATGGCAGCTTCAAGGTCAGTGATTCTCTGGGATGGGACGTTTGTGATACCTCGAAGCTTCTGACATGCCTTCTCGAGCAGTTTGGTGGCGGCATCAGCTTCGTCTGTAGTGACTTGACACAGTGTCAATTGGGTAATTGACTTTGAATACGTCCATTTGGAAGTCGCATTCGGCAGGTCCGGATGTGGGTTTGGAGTTCGGGCAACAGCAACGGGGTCCATGGCTTGATGTGCTTTGACATCATCCTACGCTAGAAACTGCAAGTTCATTATAGTGTCTATTAAAAAAACCCGCGCCACCCACCCCATGCCAATCTTCTTCTCACTTCTACCTTGTATGTAGTCTACCAGTGAAGCATATTATAATTTGTTACCACATATGCTCGAGCTTCCACCAACGCTTTAGCCTCTACGAGTGGCCTGTCGAGCACGATGGCAATGAGCATCTCTGCTCCATCTTTTTTGATGAGGGCTGGCCTGCCGGCTTGCATCTGCTCCAGGATTGAAGATCCTGAAAGCCCCCAAAACAGAAGAGAGAAAAGCATGGCTTTTCAGAGCGGTGTCGCCTTTGCCAATGCCTGGAATGGGAGCCTCTACTACACCGGTGCCTGACGTGCCTCAGAAGCGTAGCAACTGCATGGAGCAATGACGAGGGCCCAGTTGAGCAGCACAGAGGGGCCTGGTGGATTTCCCGTTTGACTAGTGATCAACAAATTTCACTATGTAAAAGATACCCAACCTGCTGGGATGCGGGAGAAAGCTCACGCCCTCTTATTCCAAGGTTTTGGAGATGAATGGCATTCGCTGCTCCAGGTGCTACGATGTGTGTTGAAGCCGATCCTGTGCGCCACACAGAAAAATAAAGTCAGCTGTTGCATTCTTTGGTCGCGTTTGAAAACGCATTGACATCATGCGCAAAAACTTTTTAGTGCGCTAATTTGAATTTGAAAGATTTGGGTCATGAGAATTGTTGGAACAATTTTCACGCATGAGTTGCAGTTGTTTGCAGCATGAACATGTATGAAATATGATTGTGTAGAAATCATGACTTGAAGTCATGTACTGATGAACTGTTGGAACAGCTTCATTCAGAATTGTTGACCCCGTCTGTGAACGGGGTGTTGTCGATGTTGTGAAGCATCGATCAGCATGTTGAAACATGCTTCTCTTAGCTGGATGGCTCCAGCAATGTCAGGCAGTTGTCATACTGCAACTATCTGTAGATCGACAGATAGATTGAACAAATTCATTTTCTTGTGATACAGTTTGCATTATCACTAGCTGGATTAGTAAATATTAACTCACCCAATGCCTCCAACTCAATTTTCAGGATACTTCTTTATATAGCGCTCTGTCGGAAAGATGGCGTCGTTGGCAGACAGTAAAGACCACTTTCTGGCCAGGGCAAAGGAGTACTCAGTGCCGGACGATTTGGTGGATAACATGAAAGTTGCTGGCATCTCAACAATGGCTCATTTAGCATTTGCGTTTGTGAGGCCAGGACAAGACTTTGAGGAAGAGAAGTTTGATAGGTGGGCCAAGGAGGTAAACCTTGGAGTCGCGCCCACCCTAGGCGCACTGGCTGCACTGAGGCGCTTGCACTTCGAAGCAGAGATAATCTTCACAGCTACGTTGAAATCTTCAGCTGAGCATCCCCAAGATGCCAGCACGCCGAAACCACTGCCGTTCGCAGAGAGAACTGCCAGGTTGAGTCGTCCTCGTGGTGCAGTTGGCATCGCGGCACTCTTGTGTCGCTGACAGACTGCCGGTGGTGGTTCGATTCCCCGCTGGTCCGCGAGTAAGACTCAAGACCGTTGACCCGCCGAAAGGCAACGGGCTCGGACAAAAAAAGAGAGAACTGCCAGGTTGACTTCAATCAAGCAGCAGTTTCCAGGCCTCACAATAGATGGTATCTACGAGCCATCTCAAGCGCTCTTGGACGAGTGCACTCACCAGTTTGACTCACGTACGTTGAGGTACGTGGAGCCTGCGAAGTGCAATTCCAGAGAACTGGAAATTTCTGTTGGAAAGTCAGATAAAAAGCTGCGCATTGAGTCGAGCACACTGGCCATTCGTGAGACAAAACACACACCTGATGAGGATGTGTCGACAGCCTACAAGTTGTTGAATTGCTTGAAGCGCCGGGCAATAGCATATGAATTTGCAGGTCTCATTTCATATGGTGCACATGAACGTTACACAGACAAATTGCTCAGGCGGCTGAATTCTGAACCTCCGCCAAACTATCAACAGACATCAATCATGCAGATCCTGAAGGCTGACAGGGAGGTCTGGGTGTACATGACGCAGACAGTTCAAGACATTCGTCCCTCAGCAGATGGCACCAGGCCGCTTGACAAGGCCCTGCACGATGCTCTCAGTGACTACAATGTGACGTTTCACATGTTGCCTTTGCCAATGGCCTCTTCCAATGCCTATGCTCCCCTTAGGAGTCGAGAAGATCACAGCAACCGAGAGCAGAACTTTGTGCAGTTTTGGCTACAAAGGACAAGGTTCCAACAAAAAAGGAAAGGGCAAAGCCAAGGGCACTCACCAGGGCTCAAGCTATGCGCCAAGAGGTATCAAAGGCGCAGTGGGAAGAGATGCAAGGGGCAGGCCTATCTGCTTCAACTTCAACTTGTCAGAGTGCAAGAGGCTGCAGCCGGTGCCAGTTGCAAGAAGGGAAAACATGTTTGCTTCAAGGCCAACTCCTTGAAGCCGCATGCATGTAGCTCAGCGCATGCGGAGGAAATGCCGAAACAGACTGCCTGACAAAAGGAATCCATTTAGGATGGTTTCACAACACAAGATGTCATAGTGATTGAACTTTTTTGTGGAACAGCTGGTGTTACTGCATGCTTTAAGAGATGTGGTTTTGGGAACGCCATTGCGGTGGACAAGACGCGCCATACAGGGTCTTTAGCTGGAATCATTTCGTTGGATTTGACTAAGCTTGAAGATCAGCAATTGGTGGAGTGGTTGGACAGCCCAGCTGTGAAGGCTGTTTTTCTGGCTCCTCCTTGCGGCACGGCTAGTGCTGCAAGGTCAATAGAGCTGCCAGGCGAAAATGTGCCCCGGCCATTAAGGTCCTTTGAAGAACCGGATGGCCTTTCTACATTACATGGATTGGACCTGCTGAGAGTGAGTGCTGCGAGCATTTTGTACGCCTTTACTGCAGAAATTGTGGAGAAATGTTGTTTGCGAAACACTTTGTGTATGGTGGAAAATCCGCGGAACAGTCTATTTTGGTTTGTTACAGCTTGGGTGGAGATGACAGCAGCGCAGTCCTTGCATTATCAGGATCATCAAGCATGTATGTATGGCTCCAAAAGACCTAAATTCACTAGACTTTGCGCAAACTTTGAACAGGTCTGCACTATTTCAGCGCTTTGTGACGGCCGTCACGAACATGAACCCTGGGGTATCATCAAGAATGGCGCTAAGCGCACCTTTGCCACTGCCTTGGAAGTGCACTACCCCAAACAACTTTGCGAAGCCATCGTGAAGGCCTTCATGCTAAAGTTTGCTGAACTAGGAATGAAGCTGGAAGGTGTTCCAGGAGCCTTACATCATGCAGCAAAAGCTCTGCCTGGTCAACAGGCCATCTCCATGAAACTGCCGCCGTTGATCCCCACTTACAAGCACCGATATGTCATTTTTCTGTTACACCACCTGGTACAGTGGCCTGAGCTTGCAAGCGTGCCAAGTGAGCACAAACTGCTCCACACAGTGGTAGTGGGGGAAATCGTAGGTGTGGAGCTGCGAGAAGCAAGAGCTTGGCATCTGGATGGTGGATTTTGCGTGGGACAGTTTTATGCTTTTCACTGGTGACTTCAATGAATTTAGGATTTTTGGGGTGCCGTGGGAGCCTACAGAATTTCTGCAAAAATCTATGATGGTGACGCACCCCATGGACAGGTCCGGAGCTTTGCCTACAGAACTGAGGTTTGCCATTTTACAGATGGCCCAACGTGATGCCAGTGAAGTTGCAAAACATAGATTAGACTTTTTCAAATTCTGGAATGAGAGGGCAGAGCAACTGGACTCTGAAGAGCAGCAGATTAGGAAGTCCATGGACAAGACAGTAGAGAAAGCGGTGAGGGGAAAGCGGCTTGCTCTTTTTAAGGACATGCTACAGTTTTACAAGTATCCAGACCTGGGTGTTTTGGACGAGTTGGTGGAAGGTGCTGACTTGGTAGGTGAGGTACCTAGAACAGGCATGTTGCCGCTGAAGTTCACCCCCGCAGTAAGAATCACTGGAAACTCAGTCGTCCATGAGGAGGTCACTTGTTGAGAATGATGGCAAAGGATCTGGAGATTTGGAGGTGGACAGAGCAGTTTGGGAGCAGACCTTGCAAGAGTGCGACAAAGGCTGTTGTTGGGGCCCTTAACTTCTGGTGAGGTCCCTTCTAGCGCGCCCATATCCAAACGTTTTGGTTTAAGGCAACGTCATAAGATTCGTGTTATTGACGACTATTCGGAGTCTGCAGTAGACCAGGCGGTCACAGTCTATGAGTCACCTTCTTTACACACCATAGATGTTGCATGTGTGGCGATTGCTTGTTGGTTTGGAGACTGTGGAGACCATGACAAAGATCCAGAGCTGCAGGTGAAAACGTTTGATTTGGAAAGTGCCTACCGTCAAGTGGGACTTAGCGCTAGAGGCCGCAAAGTGGCATATATACGAGTTTGGAACCCTGACACTTGCTCATGGGCATTTTTCCAAGCCCAAGTATCCCCATTTGGTGCAGTTCGAAGTGTGCATTCCTTCTTGAGGTTTGCTAGGGCAATCTGGTGGCTGGGCACTACCGTTTGTTGGCTTGTGTGGTCGTCCTTTTTCGATGACTACATTGTGATGAGCACACCTTCTTTGTCAAAAAACACAGAGTTAACTGCCTCTTTGCTTTTCAAAATGTTGGGATGGGACTACGCCACTGAAGGCAGGAAGTGCATGCCTGTTAGCAACACTTGCGAAGCGTTAGGAGTTGTCATAGACCTGTCGCACTCAAAGCATGGCAAGTGCTTGATTTCCAACACTGAGTCTCGTGTGACCGAGCTTGTTGCTGAACTGGAGAGAAAACTGTAAATGCTGGCGAGAGATGCACGAAGTTGCTAGATGTTGATTTGCGTGCTTTAAAATTTTTCTCCACACTCTTTTCAAATGGCAAGCCACGCACAGTCAGTTGGGATTCAAGACCTGCTATAGTAATATACACAGATGCATGCTATGAGCGAGACTCTAAGGAGTTGATATGTGGCCTTGGAGGAGTAGTGGTGGATGGTTACGCAGGAGATAAGTTTTTCTTTTCTGTTGCGCGGGATGCTGAGCAACGAGCTTTACTGGGTGAGCAGACGAAGAAACAAATCATTTTTGAGGCAGAGACGTTTGCAGGAGTCTTAGCCTACTTGCTTTGGAACGAACTGATTTTGAGAAGGAACTGCTTCCTATTTGTGGACAATGAGGGAACAAAGTTTTCCATGATTAAAGGTGCTTCTGAAAATTTGGTGGTGGACACCCTGTGTGCAATTTTTGCAGAGTTGGAAATGCACATTGAGACTACATGCTGGTTAGCAAGAGTGCCGTCACATTCCAACATAGCGGATAAACCTTCAAGAGCAGATGTTACCGAATTGTTGCAGCAAGGTTACAAGGATCACTCTGAAATGGCTGCATCAATAACAAAGGACCTCTTTGCATCCATGAAGAGAAAAGCTGGGGAGAAGGGCTGGATGCGTCGTGAGGTCCCCATGCAAAAAGAGTGTCAAATGCATGCAGCTTGAGATTCTTGTTTGTTGCACAATGAACGGCGATGTGAAATAAGCGGCTGTCACGTGTGACATAGTTTTATTTCAATAGTGAAATGCGTTAGCACTTTCAAGTGAACTGTTGCTGTTATTTCTCGACTGGCGGGCGGGAGGGCCCATCTTTTAGCTCGGATTTTTTGTGAACCCACCTCCTGCCCCAAACAGCCACCAGTGCCACTCCCACAGCCAGAAGGGCTGGATGCGTCGTGAGGCGCAAAAAGAGTGTCAAATGCATGCAGCTTGAGATTCTTGTTTGTTGCACAGTGAACGGCGATGTGAAATAAAGAATGTCATTTTTGTACGTTGACAATGAAGGCACGAAATTCAGCCTTATGAAAGGCTTTTCAGAGAATGCAACTGTAGATGCGATGGCACAGATTTTCATTGAAATTGAGACTCATGACAGATCAACTTGCTGGTTTGCTAGAGTCAACTCTTTCAGCAACATTGCAGATAGCCCTTCAAGAGGTGATTGCTCTGCGTTGAAGGAGATGGGATTCAAAGATGTTACTGAAACTGCTTTTAAATGTCTCAATACAATCTGCATGTCCATGATGGCAAAATTGGGGGAAACGGCTGGACATGCAGTGCCCAAGTCATAAAACAGAGAGTCCTGCCCTGCCCATGAGCGTCGGAGTTGAATAACAAAGAGTGACGTGTGACTGTTGTTTATTCATGCAGTGATTTGTTGTCACAAATCAAGCGATTGGCATTCTTGGCTCAGGGCGGGAAGGGTGGGACCGGCCATATTTTTGTTGGCGAAACCCACCACCGTCCCCTTGCACCACCTTCAGCAGTTTCAGTTCTTCAACCTTCAACTTGTCGCTTCGCTGGACATGCAGTGCCCAGGTCATAAAACAGAGAGTCCTGCCCATGAGCGTCGGAGTTGAATAATATAATGTTTTTTTTCATATATATTTGTGCGTTGATACTTGCACGTGACCAGTTGAACTTGGACATTTTGATGTCCAAAAAACTGTTTACGAACAAATATATTTCGTTTTGTATAGCCATGCCAAAATGGTTTTCTTTCACTAGACGCACTGGCAAATCAGCATGGCATCCATATTTGTCCAAATGTTCAACCTGAGGCGAAGTCTATTTAGTTGAACAATCTATGTACTTCGTTGTTTGAAGTGAAAAACAAAACCATGATTGACTTGGAATTCTGCATTGCCATTGTCCTGTTGTCAAACGAGCCATGTACATTTGTTGATTCGTTTGGCTTATGCTCACAGCCTCGACCATGCACGGACACTTGATCACACACAAAAACAGTCAGTGCACGCACATAATTCACATTCAAGCAAACATGTACTGCACGTGAAATAGAAGTTCATGTGACATGTGAATAAACATAGTTACTTAAGCATTTTGTTGGATTCAAAATTGGTTGGTTGCGTGAACAAAGTGTGCAGGGCTAGTCAGTAGTATTATTGTCACATTTTTTGACGAGAAACCATCTGGGAGCAACCATAGGCTGCTGGGTCTCAAGCATGTCCGCTTCCACGGCGTGTCTCTCAGTCATGCACGCATGGTGTTTGATTTCCCCTGAATCAGATACAGTTGCTGAGGTGGATTTTGACGTCGGAATGAAACCCGTTTTGTTTGCAGCTTAGAATAGAGCTTCAAGTGTCATCCTCAGATCCATAGGTGACACATGATACATGCATACAATGTTTGTAGGTGCCGGGATGTCGACAATGTTGAAGAACATAGTGAAGGCCAAAAATGACACATGAAGACGAAGGTGTCCCAACTTGCACCAAATTTGTTTTGATTTGTGTTTGAAATTGTTCCTGTATAGAAATCATAGATTTGTGCAGGTGAGTTTGCGCCAAATTGCAATCAAACTGGTGAAGAGACACCTGTCCATCCGCCTGATTTTCGATTTTGGATCAAACTATTCAAATGTTTGTGTTGCTGAATTCAGCAAGATTTGATATGAACGACCCATGCCAGGAAACTGAAACTCCTCTGACACGCTCCTTGAGCCCTTCCAGGCAGTTCGAAGTCTGAAAATGAAATTACGTTCCTTTGCAGCCTTTCAACGTGATACGATTCAGCGTCGCTCCGCTTTGATCATGTCAGCATCTAAAGGTTCCGATTGACACCTTCACGAATTGCGGTGATCAACACAAAAAGGGCAATATCGACTGATGCTTCTTTTACGAGTCATGGATCCGGGCAGATTTTTCCAACTATTGCTACACAATTGTGTTTTTGGACGTCTTATGTGTGAAAAAATTGCGACCAACATGGCATTGCAGTGATGGTGGTGCTTCTGCTGCTGATCGGTCCGAGCGCGCTCCGAGCCGCCGCATGCATCCCAGCGAATCTGCGTTTTGCACGCTTGGTTTAAAACCCGTACCTTCCAGATTTATTACAACCTATATGGTGCTGAGCAGCAGCTCGGTACAGCGTTGGTAGAGCCAGCACCTAGAATATGAATATGAATATGAACATGAATATGAATATGAATATGAATATGAATATATGTGTTATAAATTATACATATAGACATATAGATGTATATAAATATTTCCCTGTGCAATATCCTTACCTATCCTTACCATACTGTACTTCCATTTAACTCCAATTCGTTGCTTCATTCAGACTATATCTACGGTTACCGTATGTCAATTTCGATTCCTTGCCTTTGGATTCAGAAACATCGTCTCGAGGTCACCAGCGTCTCCATCTCAGTTCTGCGGGACCAATGGTTAAATGACATGTCGACCGACCCGATGACAATTTGGACATTTTTTTTTGGATGACATTGTGACAATTGTGACAATTGTGACAGGAAAAAAGAGAGGCGCTTCTCATGAGTCGGTTGATGCAGGCACCCTTTTGGTGACTCCAAATGTTGCCGTTTTTTTAATCGTTGTATACGGACTTCCATTGCATTGTTGTGAATCGTCGTTTGGACTTTTGACTTCCATGGACTTCCATGATTCAAAAAACGCTTTGTGAGGAGTTTCTACTGTTGCAAGAACAGCAACCAGCCTAGTTTTGGAGTGTCTGAATGCTTCCAGTTGTTGATTTTTCCCTTCTAATTAAATTTGTTGGCTTCAATGTTAGACACAGGAGATGAAATGTCAATGTGTCAAAATTTTGTCACAGTGCTGCGGATATTTTCCCTTAGCAACTTGTCCAACTTTCTCTTCGACGTGTTGAAAACCGAAGAGGAAACAGCAATGCTAAGGCCGATGCTTCTGAAGCTCCAGACAGTACATACCTTGGCAGCTATGACTCTTAGATCCTTAGAGTATTTAGAGTCCTCTGCATGTATCGCTGCGTGTGGATTTGACATTTCAAAGCACACTATTGTTAAGGACATGTCCCCAATATTCCCCAATCAGAAACTCAGGTGTTCTTGAAGACCTGTCCGAGTCGTATCAAGCTGATGTGCTGCGCAGCAGCTCTGATACAGAGGCGCTCAGTCACGTGGGCAAATGTCGGAGTTCAATAAGTTGAGTTGGTTGTCTGATAAGGGACGAGAAAAAGATCGCACGTCGTTTTGTTTTCGTTCTTTGTTGGAAAGGTGTCAGCATCGGACTTGAACCAACGCGTTGAAGTTGAGCTCTGCCAAGGCCTCTGTCCGTGGCCGGAAATCCACCTCCAGGAGCACTGGAGGCACACATTTGACCATGCAATACAGTACAGTGACCATTTATACAAAAACGAATCTGACAATCTACGCCTTCCTGGCAACTCTGTGACCATTTGTGATCCAGTTCACCAGAGGTTTGTTTCGCGTTTTCTTTTATATTGGGGCGTTTTTCCAGAGTTTTCGCAGATTCTGACTTGCCAGGTGCAAAAGTTGCAAGGCCCAAGACTGTACCTCTGCCACTGTTTGCTCCACAGTTGATTTATTCAATTCCTGCATTTCTGGAGGGTTCTAAAGCCTTTGTGCCAGGTGCGACCTGCCGGAGTGGTGGGGCATGGTTTTCAGGCCATGCTGATTTCCAGCCCTTGCTGTGCCAATCCAGGACACCAAACCTCACCAAACAGAGGACGTATGACATCCATTCTATTTGGTTCTGTAGATCGCAATGCATGACGCCGCCCCTGCTTCAGGTCTGCCCCATCAGAGTCATGGGCTTTCCCCAGGCGCTGTTCGGTACATCGACTAGTGAGATATTTTGGTAAACCAACAAGTCTGATCAAGTCTGATGGCAGGGGCGCATCCCGTCTTTCTTTTTTGCCAGGCTCCCTTTGGTGTGAGCGATCCAACCTCAGTGCCATTTTAAGATAAGACTTTGCCATGCGTTGCCAAAGGAGTTGGTGATGGTGATGAGTCGGTATGGCAATTGATGGCATCTTTGTTTTTCTGTTTTCTGTTCCCAGGATTTCTGTTTGCGTGGCCTTTTCGGCCATCCCGACGAGTTTTGAGACGGACGGTGCAGCAATGTATATAACGTGTGGCCGGAATGACAGGATCTGGAGAGCGCAATAAATCATTTTCCGATCGGGAAATCATCAAGGTGGGAGATAAGCAGAGCATCGCATGCAGAGCACAAACTGGAGCATTTGGATCCAGAATTTCGTCAGACGACTGACCGAATAGACTCGATGTGGGCTTGGGCTTCGGGGGAAGCTCACAGGTGCTGGCCGCACCACCCGAGAAACATCAGCGCCTGCTCGAGACGGCAAAGCGGTTGCCTGAAATTCTGATGGCTAATGGCAAGTCCCTTAGATGCCTTCCTTGATGCAGGAATTGCATGGAATATCATGGAATTTCATCTGCACTTCCAAGAGCAACACGCCTGTGCAAAAAAAACAACTCTGGTTGGATGTTTTTGATTCTCGGCCAGGCAAGTTTGCTAGACTATTTGAATCTATTTGACATACCGAACCAGTAAAGCTGCAACATGAACAAGAACTGATGGCTGAGATCCTTCGTTGGCGAATTCAGCGGAGCTCTATGGTTCCCTGGCGCTCATGTTCCCCCCTCAGTAAGAAAAGACAATGGTCAGAGCGACTTTGTGGTCACGAAGATAGATGCGAAGCAAATCCTACTCAATGCAGCATTTGTTGGAAACTTTGCCTCATAAGTAATGCAGGACAGAGTCCGCGCATTGGCGGGATCAGGAGTGGTGATTGAGTGGTAGTTTGCGCTACTGAACTGTTTGGCAGACATATGAGCAACAACCATGTTTTTTTTGAGGACGGGCCTGTGTGCTACGTGAACGGCCAGTCAGACGTGGACTTTGTGGTTGACATGAGGAGTCTATCCTGCACTACAGTGTAGGTGGGCCATATAATATCATATAATAATGAACATACAATGTATATGTATATATATTCAAGCTGTCAACCTTGATAGCGATTTATCTGCAGGTGTGAGGCTGGGATTCCAGCCAGGTGGCTCAAGGCTGTTTTGTCAATGCCTGTCAAGTTGCCTGTCAAGCCTTGAACGGATGAGCAGCTTGGATCCTTTACGCAGAAACTTCTATGCTGATTCAAAGGCAGATGCTCTGATGATGCAATCTGC
>Ga0126342_10018159_pt1 | contig 12081 bp, 18 predicted proteins | sample Cyp1metagenome_FD_92528 | JGI IMG/M metagenome (GOLD analysis project Ga0126342, IMG submission 92528) | Coral microbial communities from Lord Howe Island, Old Settlement Bay, Australia - Cyphastrea 1 metagenome | ecosystem: Host-associated > Invertebrates > Cnidaria > Coral ... | reverse complement strand
TGCTTCTTCTTTCTTGTTTTCTTGCTTCTTGCCCTTGCTGCTTGTAATGACTTCTTGGCCCTTGCTGCTGGTAATTCCTCCTCTGACGCGCTCCCCCTGCTGCAAGCGGGGTCGGCGGATATAAGTCATAGTATGTGTATATATATATATACATTTTTCAAAAATCTATCTATTATACTGATCACCCCATTTTCCGACCTTTATCCCCACTATCTTCTATTCTATGATGTAGATATGGAACATGTTGGGCTACTGTCCGTTTACACCCAGGGAAAACCAAGGCTTTTCCACATCTATGTTGCATGATGATTTACTGTACGGTAATCATCATGGAAGTTGATACATGACATTGACAAGGGTGATTTCCCCTCTCCTGTCTTAGTTTGAAGATCAGGTTAGCTAGGGCTGAGATCCAGATTTTTGTTTGGTGATGTTTTGACCCGACAGAACTTGGGCCAAGGCGCCTAGATGTGGGAGGCTCAGCAAAGTGGCGAGTTGTGCCTGCCAGTGATGGCTTGAAACCATGGTCACGCTGAGGGGTGATGGGCCGCCGCAAAGGATGCCGGGGATGTCAGTTGTCTGGCTGTGGTAGCTGGAATCAGGTGGATGTGGGAGATATTCTGGGCCTCAGATCCAGGGCTTCAGCATGAGCCATCACGAAGCTGCGCATCCAGATCACCAGACTCTGCAAATGACATCAAGGTCAAACCACATCAAAGGACCCTCCCCCAGGTGAGGACATGTAGGCAATGTAGGCTCTAAGAGTCTCACCACTCGATTTCTCATGATTTCTGGGTGCAAAAAAGTGCCCAGCAATCCACTTGAGGCCGGTGAACATGGCGTTGAAGATGCTCATCTCACCGAAGGTGAGAGAATTCATGGGTGATGTTCCATTGGATGTACAGATTATTTGATATTATTTGCACTTAGTAACTTCATGTAACTTCAGAATTGATAGAAAAGCACCTTATCAGTCTTTGGTCACTATTTTAGTAGGATTTTTAATTGTATACTTTGCTTTTTGGCTTCTATACTGCATACAAGTTACGTGAGCATGGATATATGAATGCACATATTGACAAGCGAAATGGGGGAACTTGACCATCCACAATGTTGCGACAAATTTCTGGCAGCTGCATCTCTAGGAAGGTGCTTGCATATTGGGGCCCAATGGCAGCTACAGCAAGCAGATTGCTGACCGAACGGGAGTGAGGCACTAACCTGCGGCTGCTTCCTGTTGTTAATTCTACCAGGTAGCTGCTCAGGACCTATCCTTAAACAATCCGTTCCATGTCCTGGTTGGGCCAAGTAAGAACTTTGACACTGTTTTGCAACAAAATTATACAAAAGATACCTGCTTGAGACACTTCTCAAAGTTTGCACATTTAGTCAAGGCCGGGAAGTGGTTTTCCAAAATGCGTAGCGCAGGGTTCTCGTTAATTATATCTTTTGGGGTCTGGGTGAGCCCTTGTTTATGCTCCACATTGTTTTTACGGCCGCGCGCCCTTAAGGTCGCAACTGCACGCAATGAGGACCGTACTTAAGTCTCATAAAGTGCTACTTGTGGACATTTTGCCACTTGTGAAATGTCATTTTCTGTGGCAGGCATGGCAAACACAGCGTGAGATTCCGATGTGACAGATTGAGTGTCGAAAGTGGTCTGGTGTGATAAGCACAACTCTTTGTATACTTTTTCGAAGCTGATTTCTTTTTTTCGTGGCAGGGGCAGTGCTTGTGTCAATTTTGGTAGAGAGTGTCTCAGAAGGGTATGTATCTTACGGGAGTGTCTCACAAGAGTGTCCCTGGAGTGCGTCATCAAAAGGTGTCTTACAAGACTGTCCCAGCAGTGTCCCTCAAACGTATCTCAGAAGAGCGTCTCACAAAAGTGTGTCATCATGATGGGGGTTGAAGCAGCATGTGTTCTCAGCTTGTGTTTCATTCGGGTTGGTGGGGTCTATCAGGTGTTAAAATAGCAGGACGCCCTAAAGCCCGGGCAACACAAATTGAAGAATTCAATGCGCTTGAGCCCTCCCATGCCTCATCTTCTTTTCAGTCGACCACCCGCTAGGCTGCAATTGAGCCAAAAAGGCGAGTTCTACCCTGGCACGCAGATGCAGGACAAGAGTGAGTTCACCATGTTTTTTTTTTGGGGGTGATGGTCACACAACTTGCATCAGGTTTAGCTGCTCTTCATCTATTGATGCCGTAGGGTCGGCAGTTCACCACAAGCATCAGCTCCTGGTCGTAACAGTCGTAACATGATTTTCACTCCTTGGCTCCAGCTCTTTGATGAGCTGATTTTCTTTACCGCAGAATCCCTCATTCTGCGCCTGCGCATTCTGCGCCATGGGTGCGCAGTGCTGCAAGTCTGTAGACACAGGCCCCGATGGAATGGGTGAAGCCATGCCCACCATGGAATCATGGCCTCCCAGTGGCTCGCCCATGGAACTGCCAGCAGTTTCGGGTGGCAGGGTGGAGGAGCGCATGTACAAGGTGACATTGGTGAAGAAGGAGGGGCAGAAGTTGGGCCTGGATGTAGACTTCATGGCTGAACGCAGTGTCCTGCCCATTCTGACGATCTCGGGAGGCATCGCTGAGCAGTGGAACAACCAACACCCCTACAGGAAGATGAGCACTAGCGACAGCATTGTGGAGGTGAATGGCGTCCGAGGCAATGTGGCCTTGATGTTGGAGAAGTGCAAACATGATCCAACTTTGGAGCTCACCATTTGCAAGTGCCTGACCTATGGACACCTGATTTCTGACCTTCAAAAGCTGATGACAATCAAGGGTTGTGGTCCAATCATGATCCGCTTGTCTTGGCACGATGCGGGCGTGTTCAACGGAGTGGATGGCTGCCCCAATGCAGCCATGCGTTTGGCCGGAGGAGGCGAACATGCCTTGGGAGCGAACGCGGGCTTGCCTCAAGTGGCCATTCCTTTGCTGCAGGCCATTACGGAGAAATATGTCCCAGGCCTCATTTCCCATGCTGACTTGTGGGCCTTGGCCGCCAACGTGGCAATCAAGGTGATGGGTGGGCCTGACATCATCACTCACTTTGGGCGCTTTGACTGCCTGACATGTAATGAGGGAGCACAATCTGCAGCTGGGAGACTTCCGGACGGTGACAAAGATGCTCAGCATCTTCGGGAGATTTTTTGCCCCAAGGGCTTCACAGACAAAGACATTGTGGCCCTGTCCGGTGCACACACGGTCGGAGCATGCCATGCTGACCGCTCTGGCTTTGAGGGCCCATGGACAGATGACAAGTTGAAGTTTGACAATTCCTACTTCAAGGACTTGCTGAACAAGAAATGGACACTCGAGACCCTGAAGCCCGGCAAGCCGCAGTACTGGAGTGGCAAGACAATGATGCTTACCACTGACATGGCTCTCGTTGAAGATGCCAAGTTCAAGGAGCATGTACAAAAATATGCAAATGACCAAGAAGCTTTCTTCCAAGACTTTGTGGAGGCCTGGGTGCGGCTGCAGGAGTTGGGATGTGGTCAGCTTCGTGATATTTTGTGAATCTGGGCCGCGCGGCACTTCGCCAGTGAGGAGCAACAGCTCCACCCGTTGTCTCACCAACTTCGTCGCAACTTTGCCAATTCATCAAGCAGCACTGTTTCCAGTTTCTTAAAAGTTAAAAGGCAGCTGCTGGTCCCCTTGCCGATGGCAGCACCATGTATGAAGACAGGCTGAGGTTAGCTAAAGGCTCAAGCGGATCAAGTTTTAGGTGGTTTGGTTGGTTGGTTGGTGTTGATTGCTTGTTGTTTTTTTTGCTACTCGCTTGCAGTTGCACTCTCTGCTCCGAACGCAGAGGAGTTGTGCATCAGGGGTGCGGCCAATGATATGGTGCTGCAGGGTGTCATGCAGGCTCCCCTGGAGACGGATTTGCACACTAAGGGCATGCTAGGTATGGCTTGCAACGATTTGAGTGTATCTGAAAGTGGGGAAAAGAACACAAACCACTTTCAGACAAACCCATTCAGACGTCCGCTTGGATGCAATTTCGCTTCTTTTCCCTTTTCTGGTGTTGGTTTGTTTTTCTCCTTGGCATTCTGCCACTTTCCCTCTCCGTTGGGCCAGACCTATGTAAGTTGAGCCACATCTATGCAACTATTAGACATGGTCAGTTAATCGGTTTTTTTTTTTTTGCGTTTTTAAGATTTTAACTCACAAAATGCAAAGGTTTATTGACGGTGGCCATTGTATGTTGACCTGGGGACTTCTGAATGGTACCCAAAATGATAGATGGATGATGTATACACGTGTATGCACGTCATATGCTGCACACCGTAGGTCATATCCAGGATGAGCGAAGATCATGGCAGGTCGCGCAGTGGTTTGCCAGGTGCTGGTGGTTTCAGATATGACATTCATTACAAAATTATATTCAATATTAATCATTATTCAATTATTCAATTGATATTCTAGATTTTTGGTTTCATCCGCTTTGGGACGACGCGCTTGATCAGGATCTTCGGGATGTGTTGAAACCACCAACGTCAGAACTGCCACAGCACTCCATGTGTTGCAAGATTCCTTTGGTACTTCAAGTTTGTCCATTGTTTCTGATTTCAAGTATCAGTCAGTATCAGTGAATCACTCTGTTTGTCGGCGGTTTGTGCAGGATCTTTGGCGTAGAGACTGACGTCGAAGAAGGTGGAGCCCGCGTGATGGGCTCAGCATCGCCAGCCGCGAGATGTGCTGTAAATTTCTTTCAAAATCATTCTGACCCCAACTCGAATATGACCTCCAGGCAACGGTTTTTTTTTCCCTTTCCGAAGCTTTTTTTTTATGACCAGAGCCAGTGAATTGCAAGAAGCCAACTCTGTTTGATTGCCCTTGGCACCTGGGGTTGTTCGAGGTCCATTTCGTGGTGCCTGTGCCGTTGGGGCCTTGCATAAGAATTTGTAGTATACGGACGAGGACTTGTCCTGCTATTGTGCGTAGCATTTTTTGGTGAGTTTTTGACACGCATAGACCATGCAGTCTTGAGCGCCACCAGATCTCAGACTTCCTGATAGAATCCATGATCCCACAGCAACTGGCCCTGCAGCCTTTGTGGCTCTCAGAATTATTTGTATCCGATCAACGCAGTGCCGAGAATGAAGTGCACGTGTCTCAGCATGGAGCTTCAACTTCAACTATTGCAAGTGGTTGGTGTTGGATGAAGTGTGGAGGGCCCTGGTCAGATTTGGACGCCCCTATACCATGTTTTGACCATGGCCCATCTAAAAGACAATAGAGAAGACTGAGACTAGGCAGTGGGTTGCATCAACATTTTTGCAGATGATTTCCTCAGTTTCCGCTTTGAGGTCTCATCTTCCTGCCGGTCGTGGACCCCAGTTGTGACCGGTTTGCGGGGCTCTGCGAGTCAGTTTCATTGAATGAGGTTTGCAATTTGTGGTCCTTTTCAGAGACCGGTATCTATATCAACCACTGGCTAACAGCTGGTTTGCGACTATAGAGTTACCGCGTCATGATCAGTTCCTTCATATTTTGGCTTTCCAATTTCCAACACACTTCCAGACCACCAACCGGTGTAACCAGGATCAACCAGTGTCTCCTTGGTATCCTTGATTCTGGCTGTCGATAGGTGTTTTCTAGATTCTTCTAGTTCATATGGCCCAGACTTCTGAACTTCAAAAAACGGTTTCAGATCATTGGTCCTGGTATTTCAGCGCTTCACCATGCTTCACCTTGTGAACAACCATCACTTCAGGTCTTGGCGGCTGCGGCGTCGGTGCAGTCGCCTGTGCAGAAGGCTGGGGCTTTTCAATTTCACAGAGGAACATGAGAGGGTTGAATCATGTTTAACTATACACTCCAAATATGGATAAACATTAGGGATTTAAGCAGAACAAAGCAGGCTTTGAGTGTTTTGATTTCATTTGAACACATCGTTGTTTGTTTTTTTGACACTTCTGACTTGACTTGACCTGACCTTTTTTTTCCACATTGGACATCATTGGACATCAATGTGGCAATCAATCGGTCCATGTTGGTTTCAGCAGGTGGTGACGATGCTGAAGGCCATGTCTGAGAAAGGTGAAGCCGAACTGCAGGATGAAAAGGTCCAGTATGCCAAGTGCGACATGGGCGCCAGGGGAGTGAGTTTTTTGCCTGTAGATCTATGGTGATCTATGATGATCTATGTAGCCTATGTAGCCTATGTATTAAGATGTAGTGTGACGAACGTGATTTAAGATGTATTACATGCAACCCCCAAACTCCCCAAGACGCATATCTCCACTGCTTAACCAGGGTTTCTAGGGCGGTATTTAATACTCTGAAATCGACGCTGTGAGCGCCCAGTTTTTCAGCGTTTCCTTTTTTGTGATACTTTGTTTTCACCTCTTCATTGGCACCCTTTCCTCACCAGTCTTCTCTGGAAGATCTGGAAGTCTGTAGTTGAACGCTGACCGCTAATCCACACAAACAAAATATACAATTAAAACTTTGGCAACCATAGCAGCCCTCCTCCACTGACCTTTGCTTGATACTATTGGTTCCCTGGCTTCAGTACACTATTTCTATGCTGTACTTGGGTAAGGTGGTAAGGTGAGGGGGAACCAAAACAAGCAAAAGAACATAGATTTGCCAACTATGTCAGCCACCCACCTCCCCGAAACATTTCCCCAACATCATTGTTTTTTTTGTCGCCCCCCCCTTTCCCATACCCCAAACAAATGAATGCCGGAATTCGGGCTTTTGGCAAAGAGGAGCTTCGGAGCTGCACTCAAGATGAAGGTTGGATGCAGTATACTGATGCTCAAACTCTGGGACAAGCCCCTATGTGTACAGAAAGAATTCTTCTTCGGACAATTTTTTGATTTTCCTTGAGCAAATCTGCAGCATGAAGGAAGATGAGCAGTAATTCTAGTTGCTATCAGTAGAAGGAGCCAGTTTCCTCGTGTTTGACAGTATAATTTTAGCATGCAATTGTCTTGTAAATGCTTGTTCGCATCAATATGATTGCTAATCATGAAATAAAGCCAAACTTGCAGTTTCTGCAATCTAAACGTTCTGTTCTTCATGTTCTTCTCTCCTTGATTGTTTACATTCCATTTCCAAAACAAGGTGGTTGTCTAGAGCCTCAAGAGCACCGCTGGCATTTGTCAACATTTGCCCTACAACATTAAAGCAAAGACCCTGTAACAAAGGACAGGTCAGTGTATAGAGTAAGAGTCTATCTTGAAAATACGAACTAGAAAGAACGACAGTTTTGCCGAGGCAGACTACACGAGATATTCACTTTCGCTACCTGCAGTACCATTGGCTTTCTTATATCCAAACATGTCTGCGACATTTTCTTATTGCACATTTGTTTCGCATCAGATCAACACACCTAGCAAGCTGTTCGGACACAAAGAACACAGTAGAAGAACAGAGTGTCACACAGATTAAAGAACAGATTATGGGGTAAAACCATTCACGATTTCCATACTACATCACGCTAAGGCAAGGAAGGCCTTTCAAATACACGGAGTTTACACTTTTTCATGAAGGGAGACACACAGAGGCAGATATAGACAGGAGAGTAGATGAGAGAAAAGAAACTAAAAATCAGGTCGCAACGACTTTCTATATGCATATATATATATATAAGATTTTTTTTGCGCGCTGGGGACGCTCACCTCTCTCAGTGTTAGGGAGGATTATATAATTAGTTTGGATCCAAGAAATTGTGAGGGAATCCCCGAAGCAATGTGGTTGCTATGATGCTGCAATCTTTTTAGATTGTTTACATGTCGGAGTGGGAAGCCTATCATCTGAAGAAATGGAGAGCATTAAGATCTAAGAGGATTGTTCCAACAACATTTTGCCGCCATTGTGTTCTGCCCCCAACAATTGGCTACGCATCTCCAACGTCTCGAAACCACGTGTCGAAACTGGGCCATCTTGGTTGCATACGTCGCATCATTTTGGGACATCACCGACATCACCGACATCACCACCATCATTGCGCAAGGTATGCCCAGTGGTGCGAGAGCACCAAGGCTGAGAAATCCACTGCTGTGGATGAAGCCACGGGAAAAATTGAGGCCTGGGCCCTGATTCCCCATGCCTGGGGTTGGTGGCAGGGTAAAACCACGAAGCTATGAGAAACTCTAACAGGATGAACAGCTGGGGACCACATTGGGAAGCCTCTTTCGACTGGAACTGCCATGGTGAAGTGCCATGGTCTCTTCCCCTTCCAGGGATAGTTTTCACGCGGCAGGTGTTGAAAGCCGACATCGCCAAAGCACAGACCGATGCCGAGGTGCTGGCCAAGGCAGGGGTAAAGACGCATGCACGTTGGCGACAGGGCATGGGGTCTTCGCTTCCAAAATCATATTTTTTTCTTGGTTGGGGCTCAACATGATTCAACCCCGTGGTAGATCACATGCAAAAAACGTGGTAGTCACAGGTCCCACAGTTTGCAAAAACGCGATGGAAATGTTGCTGCTGGGCTGCACCCCGGGCTAGCTGCTGCCAAGCTCATGCGAGGACATCGAGGAGCATGGCGCTCAAATTGAAAAGATCGGAGGGGAGAAGACCAAGGCAGAAGAGGCCTGGAGTGCCGCCTAGATGTGAGAGGCAAAGAACCCATACGAATCCACCATCAACTCTTCGGGTGAAAAGAGGGAAGAGGGGGATAAAGATGGGATAAAGATGGGATAAAGATGGGATAAAGGGGTCAAGATAAAGCATGGAGGTTTTAAAAAAGGCATTGCGGCATGGGGGATCTGGAGGCCGATTTCAAGGGTGATTCTCTAGCTCCTATAGGCCATGACATAAATGAAATCGGTTGGGCGGTTGCCACATGAGGTGCGCAAGAAGGAAGCTGAGGACTACGCAGTGGAGTTCAAGGCGGGAGGATGTGGTTTTCGTCGGGTTTTCCTGAATTTCCTTCATGGTTGGTGAGAACTTACGCATGCTTTCAAGCATTTGTAACCTATCATGACGCCTACTTGAAACCGATCAGGTCGCATCTGCCCATGGATTTTGTGGATCTTGTAGCTTGGCTTCTGCCTGGGTCCGAGGACTATTCCGAATCAGTGGATGCCATTGGAAGAGCCCTGGAGACCTTGGAGAAGCAGGCTCCAAGTAGTCCAAGTAGTCCCAAGTATTCAAATTGTACCAAGTGAGATTTGGTCCTGTCTAGACACACACACATATATATAAATATTATATTGTATACATACATAAACATGTTGCTAGAGAGTACTGGTTGATACTGATTGTTGCTCCGTTTGTGCCCTTGAGAACCCCACTTTGAAGGGAATAGCCCTTAAATCCCCTGGTCACTCCAGTCTTGGTCGTGTATATCCCATGACATCCTAGCTATATTCCCACTTTATCCCCAGTGTATTCCCACAATAACAGGGTTGCTCCAACCTATTTTAGGTGAATGATAACCACTAAGGGTGTAAAACTCGTGATTTCAGCAAGTTTACCACCCTGTATTTGGGCTGTTGAGAGCAACCCTCTATGTTAACACTGTTAACATTCTTTTTCTGCGTCACAACGTGTATTTCTGCAGTCAACACCTTGAGTTGGGAGGCTGGCAGCCATCCTCAAGCCTTGATCCAGTTGGGCACGGGACGACATGCCCAGGCTGCTGGTGATGTGGGACAAAATGGTGATATTATTTATATATCTATCGATCGATCTATCTATATAGAATAAATATGGCATATATGCACACATGTACACATACAAACGTAGATATTACACGCACACACACACACACACGTATGTGTGTGTATATATATATGCACATGGAGGTATGTATTTTTTAGATGATAAAGACATATTTCGACACATCGGTGTGACGCGTAGACAGCACTATCTACATGCCTTTGGCCAGCTATGGCCATTGCTTGCAATCCTCCAACATACATCCCGGTTGAACCGTTTTTCCCTCAATATTTCGAAGGACCCGGTCCCAAACGTTCCTATCAACTTGTTCTCTGCCTGGGTAGCTTCAACAACCTCCGTGTGACCACCCTGAATTCATTCCATCGCCTCAGGAAGTGCGAAAGTTGGCTTCGGCCTCAGGGCCTCAGGGTTCGTTACTTCGTTCAAGCTTTCCAATCCAGTTGAGAAAGGAAGCGGATGATGGCTCCAATCATGTCCAAAATCATCCAAAATCATTGTGTTTCATCCCCAGCGCAAGTTATCTTTATGAGAGTAGGTCCACTAGCCGTCACTAGCCGTCACTAGCCTGGTACTGATGGCTCCGGCGCCAGTGGTTGCAGATGGGGATTCCGATCAATGGCATAGCCACAACTGAAAACAACAGAGGTGAAGAATAATAAGGAGAGAGAGAAAGAGAGAGAGAAATTCATCAGCAGAAGCAACATAGGTGAATTGTTTTAGATATTATAACAACACATTGGTATTTGTTTAGCAACATGCCTTCCGGTTTCTGTCGTTAAACGATCCATCAGAACTTTGAAATTTAGGTTGTCGCCTGAGGTTGCGCTTGCTACACCCAAGGCACCCGCATATGACGCTTGGCAGAACTGGAGTTGGAATTGGGTCAGTCATCCCTGCCCGCAGGCGTTTGACCCCTTGGGGGAACCATGAATTGAAGGACCGGATAACCCCTTCTTCCAATAAGCACAAAACAGGTGTGACAATGGTACGGGAAGGCAGGTGTGTGAAAGATATGTATGTGAAGGAGTTGTAGGTGAAAGAGCTGGGTGTGAAAGATGTGCAGTGACAAAATTGTGTTTAAAAGAGTTGTTTCTGACAGAGTTGTGCGTGAAAGAGTTGTGTGTGACAAAGTTGTGTGAGAAGGCTGTGTGTGAAAGAGAGAGAGAGAGAGAGAGAGAGAGAGAGAGTGGGAGAGAGAGAGAGAGTGGGAGAGGCAGGCGGACGGGACAGGCGGACGGGACAGGCGGTCGGAGGACGGGAGTGCACAAGAGAAAAACTAGAACCCCACACAATCATGTGGGGAAAAACCTAGATCATGGACCCCCAAGAATGCGGCAGAACATGGCAGAACCACTCTTAGGGCCTTTCCCTTACCCTCTGCAGGGATTGCGGAACCCACCCAAGGACTTTCAGTCTGGCAACATCACTGGAATGTTGAAGACGCTCCAAGATCAGTTCGTGACGGTGCGGCTACATGCATGGCTTGCCACAAGGGCAGGGCTGCAGCACCTGGTTTGCCTGGGATCCATTTTGCCAGGGATAGCTGGTTTTTGGATAGCTATTTTCGGGGCTTCTGGGCCTGTATTTGATTCAGGTTCGTTGAAGAACATTACACTCCTGGACGTCCAATCAGCCAGATCGTTCGAACTTTTCCAGTTGGAAATTGTGATTTTTTGGATTCCAGTTGAACTCAGTTGGCTTGCTCGGCGTCTTGTGGTGTTGGCCTTCCACCTGTGGTTCCGCTTCCGGATGCTGCCAGGAGAAGCGAGAGCTGGAAAAGGCCGAAACGTGACTTGGTGGCGCAGAACGGAAGTTGTCTCCAGGAAGGGAATTGACAGGAAAAACATGGAAAAACACTATGCAGAATTATAATAAAGACTCGAACTATATAACTGTATTCTCTCTAACTGTCAACTTATTACATCCTCAAGAAGTGGATCCACGGTGGAGTTTTTGCTTCATTTTCTCGCTTTTTTGGAGTTTCTGAGTGGCTCTGGTTCCAAGGTCCAAGGTGCACAGCTACCAGCTGCTGCTGGCCAGCCTCAGCAGTCAGCAGGAATCCGAGGGCGAGGACGCCTCATTGGAATTTCAGAAGTCACCGGAAATGATGAAATAAAAGGGGAACCATGGGGAACCCCAGAAATTACGTAGATCAAATTAGATCAAATTACTTGAAATTCGGTAAAGACATGGTGATACTTCGGGTCGGCTTGGGTTAGTATCAATTTGGTCATGACTGGGCATGTTCATGGGTGATGCACGCAAGTTGCTGCTCAATGCGTCCCCTCGTAACTGCGGCAGGGGCAGGTCTGAGTAGCTTACTGGTCTCTTTGGCGGGGGATTTACTGAGGGATACACAACACGTTCTTCCTACACCATCCGAACTTTGTTCTGTTCTACCCCCTCTACCTGAGATTTGGTCACCTGATC
>Ga0126342_10018158_pt1 | contig 12082 bp, 7 predicted proteins | sample Cyp1metagenome_FD_92528 | JGI IMG/M metagenome (GOLD analysis project Ga0126342, IMG submission 92528) | Coral microbial communities from Lord Howe Island, Old Settlement Bay, Australia - Cyphastrea 1 metagenome | ecosystem: Host-associated > Invertebrates > Cnidaria > Coral ... | reverse complement strand
TGCCTTCGCTGCGACAATGAGCGCACGATGCGTGGAAAAAAGAGTTCGCTTTTTTATTGCAGAGGTTTGGACTCGTAGCCCAAGAACGTGAATACATTCGGGTTCGTGGCTTCCATCTTGTTTATACCATGAACAAAAAAGGTGATTTTTATGTGATATATAACTGAAACAATTAATTGTTGATGTATGACACAACATGGGATTATACTACTTAAATCTATTCTTTTTTGTTGGGGATTATCATCATCCATGAACTGGGCAAGGGACAACAGAGGGTTTTGAACACTGCTCAAATGGCAATCTAGATTAGTCTGCTGGAGAGTATGGCATATATAATAGAGAAATGATGGCCATATGATATGAATATACAGATATGTATATGTATATATATATATACACATAATTTTATATCACATAATATCTTATATATAGTAAAGCAGCAATAAGTCAGCGGACCTGGAGATTGATGGAATTTGTAATGAGTCAGAGTCACAATCTCATGTCTCTATATTTCTCCAAAAACTCCTGGTGAAACGATGTGTTCATGTCAAGCCTTCCTAGAAGTCATAGGCCTAAACATCCACAACAATCAAGCCACGCTATTCCCAAATTCCCGATGCAAGGAAGCCTTCGTCCCAGTGACTGTCAATAGCTTCAGATGTTGCGTTTCTTGCAAACCTTATATTGAAACAAAAAGAAACGCAGTGGATTGCAATGATCCCTCTTCAATACGTTTATTTATGGGATGTTGATGTCCCATTCAGCTAATATCAACAATAAAACTTGTCGCTGCGCCTGGATTTTCTTCACCGTCGGAGGTCTTCCTGAAAGGTCGCGGATTGGGGAAAGGACGGGATGAACATATGAATCAAATGAATATAATGAAACTGTGAACAAATCATTCATTTGATATTAACATATATCAACTGATTCATAGATCCAAACAAAAAATGAAAAAGTCTATGATGTGAATTAGAGGAAAGGATCCGAATGTGGCAAACAAACAGCTCCTAACAGTAATCAAAACCAGTCCATATCCAGAGTAATTAAGTCAACCAACAGAAGATCAATACACAATATGAAGCTTTCCTAAAATGTGGGTACCCCCGAATCATCCAAAATTCTAAACCATCAATCTTAAGTGGTACACCCATTTTAGGAAACCTCCATATTTCCGCATTCATGAGAATTCACAAGATGTTTCACAACGTGTCAACGTGTCACAGTCCAAGCCTTCAACCTATGCCATCTGTCGAATTGAGCGTGAGTGAACTATGGTAAAGCCACTTCAGTGTATATATATAGTATATGATCATTAATATGATCCGTGATGGCAATAAGTACATGATGTACTACATGGTGACATCATATTGAGAATAACAAACACTGTCACAAAAACTCTATTGAGCCATGTAAGAAATACATACCAAAGATCCACAGAATGGGTCAAAAACCCTGGTATCCTTCTGTTCACCTCAAAATTAGCTGGGATGTATCTATCTCTATCTCATCCCAAGGTATTCTAAAATGTTCAAAGGTATCATAGCATATAGCCCTGAAAGCCATGTACTTGGAGGATCATCTCACTCAGTGGCTCTCCATGCCGAGCCACAAACGGAGCGCCATCCCAGTTTGGACCTTAGGAAATGGCACGGCCGCACAGCGTTTCTCTGGAGGAACTTATGATGGATCATGAAATATCATGAAATATCATGAATCATGAATAAAACATTTTTGTATGTTTTTCTTGGGTAATTCCAGATGGTTCCCTTACCACGTATCATTCATGAAGTCAGCCAGTGAGGTCGCTATCATTTGCCCACTAACTGGCCCGACGATTCACACCGGTGACCTTTGGGTTGGAAAAACGAAGAGAAAGCTTGCAGTTGCAGTTAATTTATATGTCAGTTGCAAATCAGCTTTGCGCGATGTTGTCAAAACAAAGGGGATATTCACCCCAAGTGTCTCTGATAAGCTTTTATTGTAAAGTCGAGGGTATCTACCTGGACCGAGGGTCAATCTAACCCAAAACTTACTCCATCTGTTGATTGTTCACCATTGTTCACCCATTTCTATGGATCGTCTAGAGTCTAGGTGCACTTATGTGGATGTTCCAAATGTTATGACATGATACGTGTGGATTCCAGATACAGCAGTAACCCACCTGTTTTGCCGTAGCATTTAGCGAGAGATCGGGGAGTGCGGCCCCAAAAAACGCGCCGGCGATCCGAGAGGCGTTGCGGAGGACGGCTTTCTGATCGCCAGAGTCTGAGACCATCCACATTTTCCTCAGGGCCGAGGCTGGGGACGAAGTAAGAAAGAACAAGTAAATACAAGTAGGGTTCATAAATGTAAATTAATAATTATATAAGTTGATAATGTTGATTATATAATAAATTGTATACAATTATCCTCATTCCTCATCCCTTCCAACTCCATGGTCGACTAAGTCTAGATTGAATCTAGGTGTATATATATATATGTGTATAAATATATAAATATAAATATATATATATAAATATATAAATATATAAATATATATACATATAGATAAATATATATATATATATAAATATATAAATATATATACATATAGATAAAAATATATATATATATATAAATAAATAAATATAAATATATATAAATATATATAAATATATATATATATATATAAATATATTTAAATATATATATACATAGATAAATATATATACATATATATATATAAATATAGATAAATATATATATATAAATATATATATATATATATATATATAAATATAAATATATATGTATGTCTTAAGTGCAATGATCACCCTCAGCAGCGGCCGTCTTTTTGGGAAGCGATTTTTGAGACGTTGGCTTCGCACCCATGAGCCCGGGCTTTGGGGAATTTTCCGAGTCTCCTTCCAACCGGGGGCCGGTTGAAGATTTTCACTTAAAATGGAGGATCTCAGGATCCCCAAGTCACCATGGGTTTCAATACTAACAAGATCTGGCTTTGGATGATTTGGGGCTGCCTCCATTTTAGGAAACCTTCATTTCCTAGTTCTAGCTGTTAGGATCAAAGAGGAAAGCATCGAACGATCGCATGGGAGTGGTGGGCAAACCTCTTGCAAAGGTAGGACTGATTCCTTTAGGAGAATAGACATCAGCCAGGCTCTATGCACATGGTATAAGGATCTTTTCGCAATGCTCCAATAGGTAATCATTATTCTTATGGAAGACCAGTATGGTAAGAGGGGATCTGCATCAAACATTATAGTAGAAGCCAGTGAAAATTGCGCATGTAAAATCCTGTTTCTTTTCTCCAAGTATATAAACACACTTAGATTTATGCAGTCACTTTTGCCATACATGTAGGATAAACCAAAATTATAAGAGTTGTGACTCTTGAAGCCCCTACAAATTAATAACCATTTGTGGATTGCTCACATGCAATACCGTAAATCTTACAGTATATTCCCTTTTATCTTCATCAAATCCTATTCCCATTATATAACATTCATTAAATCTCATTATATAACATCACATTAAATTCATTAAACCCCATTAAATCCCATAAAAATCATGGCAAACCCCATTAAATCGCCAAGTAAAACCAGTTAATATCCAATTATCATAGATATCAAGCCATATTAACCATATTAACTCCATTAAGCCATATTAATATCAACCATCTTAAACCATTTTAAACCATATCAGCCCCGGTCAAATTCTATATATAAACATCGCCGGTGCATCGCCATAAGTCGCAGCAGGTGTTGCTTGTCAACACACACAACGCTCGGCGCGCCGCGGCTCAAAGACAGCACCTGCGAAACTGGACACTGAGGGTAGCCACAGAAAATATGCAGTGACTGTACATGCACTTCACTTGCATAATATATATATATATATACGGTATACGTATATACATTACATTACATTACACTACACTACACTACATTACATCATTGCACTACACTACACTACATTACATTACATTACACTACATTACATTACACCACACTACATTACATACACTATGAATATATGCTGCATTTTGTATATATATATATATGTATGAGTATAAATATTCACACAGTATATGCACCCTCCATTAAGCTTCCATAGATATGGAACATTCACCAGTTGTAGATCACTTCCTCGAGAAAACATGGAAATTCAATATCTACCGGGGCCTATCGGTTTCCAGAGTTTGGTGCACCTTCCATACATAAAGGAACAACTCCCAACTAAAGTTGTCTACTGATGCCTACTGGAGTTTCACCCATACCTCATTATAAATAATCCCATCCCCCTAATATGATACACCCAGAAGATGGTCCCACCTATGTGTAATCTTCCTGTTAAACCATGTTAAACCCATGGTTTCTGGGGGGTGTTTCAATATTAGGGAGATCAGATCATCATGCATGATGTACGCATATAGCAACATTGGCGGCACCAGCCCAACATAGGGCGGCACCTTAGCTATTCTCGGACTCCGCCGGGATACGATAACCAAATCTGGACCTCGCTGCTTGACCGGTTGATCGAATCGGGCTTCTATAAGTGGAGGTAGCCCAAACTGGATGGTGTTGTTTCATGGAAAGTCCATCTATTTTTCGTGGTGGATAAACCTGATCAAATGGGGAACCTCCATGACCTCGGAAACCTACAATATGGATTCTGAAAAATAGGCTAGCCCATGGTACATCAATCCATTGGTCATCCAGCTACAGCTACGCGATGCGGTAGCGGTGATGTTCAGAAGGCTACCGGACCTCCTATTCATCCATGTTTTCTCAAACATGAACAAATGCGTCATGACACCTTCAGATCGCAGACGATCATTGCTTACAACACCCATCTGTTGCTCACAAACTCCCCAGTCTTTGAAAAGTAAATACTTGAACCCTCGCAGAACTATCTGTCAATTCAAAACGAAATTAACCAGGTCGCACCTTTCTGCATCATCAACCATCCCCCTAACACCTGGTGGATCCTGGTGGTATGGGTGCAATGGCTTTACTGTTCCTGTCGAAAACTGATCGGCCGGCAACTGATCGTCTGGTGAGTGGCATGACCTAGAGGAGACAGTTTTAGGATACACTTGTTCCCAATGATTGTTCTTTGTATATCCAGATTTTGGTTTGTGGGATTCATGGTCCACCTGTTCAACACTGCACATTTAGCAAATCGACAACTTTCACGTGAGAAAAAAAACTGATAACCCAATATAACCCAATGATCAGCCAAAAAAGGGTGTCAGAAAAAACTATCATGTGATGGCAACGTTCCCAAATGTGAATGTGTTTCGTGCTGACTTCATAGCCGTTTCACCATCCCAAGTTCACAGAACCTCCCCAAAAAAATGCTAGTAATTCATGTTTTCTGATAAATATTCGGGTAAAACTGGGGAAATGGTTGTCGTTTTAGAAGTTGCAACAAGCATGGTTTCTGGTGGCCTCCTGCTGGTGACTGCATCCCCGTGGTCATCAAAGGGTCGAGGGTGTGTAATGAGGGATATCTGAAAATAGGGTAGCCCTAAATCCACTGATTTATGATCATTCTCCGTAATTGAATGGCAATCTGAGGGTATTCCGCAAAAAAACCCTTGATATCACCACTTATAATTTGAATATTCCCCAAATTTGATGATGAACATTCTCCATTGGAAGAGGAACCAAGCCGCTGTCACGTTGTCACGTTTTGTTGTCCAAGGTGTTGGGGGCAGATTGCGAAGCACCTCATTTTTATGTCGCGCAAACCGAACCAGCTGAATCATACATCAACCAGCGGGGGATAGAATGTGATGATATAAAACCAATAATTGCAATATGTGATTGAAAAAACTTCATAATGTGATAATAATGTATACTGTGTATATCTATCTATCTATCTATCCATCTATCCATCCATCTATCCATCCATCTATCCATCCATCTATCCACCGACCTATCCATCATTCTATCTATCCATCTATCCATCTATCCATCTATCCATCTATCTATTTATCTATCTATCTATCTATCTATCCAACCATCCATCGGCCTATCCATCTATCCATCTATCCATCTATCAATCTATCATCTATCTATCTATCTATCTGTCTGTCTATCTATCTATCTATCCATCGACCTATCCATCTTTCCATCTATCCATCGATCCATCGATCCATTTGTCCATCTATCCATCTATCTATCTACCTATCTTTCTGTCTATCGATCGATCTATCTGTCTATCTATCTACAACGTGATGGATAAGGTTTAATACATGATAGCATAATGAAATGATTTGTAAGCCGGTGGAAAATACACACGCACACATATATATATATATAATGTGATAAAACCAATAGCGGTCCGAACAATATCAACCAATGCCATAAACAAACCCCATTGATGTAATGTGAAAATTTGGTAGAACCAATCAATATATATATATATACAGTATATATATATATATATATATTTACAGTAAATCATCCGTAAGCATAGGGTTCTGGAATTGGGTATGCACCTATGACTGGGATGATGTAAAGTGACCCCCAATCATGGTTGGTTAATGATGGGATAGTCTATGGCATTGCGTTTTCCGCATAAACCATGATGAATACATTTATATGTATATACATATATACACACATACATATATATATATATATGGATATTTATTGTTTACATATATATATATGTATGTATGTATGTATACACATGAATATGTATATGTATACACATAAATATATATATATATATATGTAAATATGTGTATATATATATGTATACACATAACAATATATGTATATATATATGTATATATATATATATGTATATAAATATATAATTAAATATGTATTTACATAAATATATAAGAAAATCGTCAAATTTCCACATATTTCAACACTCATCGAAAACGCCACGAAACCAGCCCCAAGCTCCGCCGAGGGACGATATTTTTCAGCCTGCCTGGGCGGAGAGGAGAGACGGCGCGAGACTGGGACAAATGACCGGCATAGTTCAACTCAGAAACGTCAAAGAAGATTAGCTATCACTAATATAGGGGATAACGGGCTTAAAATAGAGACGTGATCCACTATAGATACTATCTACTTAACTTATCAACATAGATCCTATTTCAATTAATGATATTTAGGGACATTACCCAGATACATAGTGATAGACAGATCTCATATATCCGGATTAATGTTTAATAATTCAACAATATGAATATCAGACCGTTTTAGACATGATTCCCCTTATTGACTTTCATTCCATATGTGCGCTGATACCAGCATTTGTATATATATATACAAATGCACACTTATATTATTATATGAGAAGTTACTGAATACATACTGTTTATGTATAGCTGTTACACAACTAATACAAACACGCTTATGTCACTTATGTCTATATACAAATATATGCAAGTGCCATACATAACCAAACACAGATGACTATATTTAAATAGCTGTAAAAATATGAAAACCTATACGCATACTTCCATGTAATGAGGTATGTCAAATTAACTTTGAGAACATTCGTAATTGGATGCACTTATAGATAGATATCTATGACCATAAATATCTATACAACTATATGCCATGCAAACATTTGCATTTACATAACAATATCGTGTGTCTACATGCAACCCTAAAACCACAAGTTTTCAAGCCTGTTCAAAGGGTAAACATATATATATATATATATATAGAAATAAAATATCAATAAATGAGCAGGATGCCTATTAAGCAAATACATATATTCATATCTATGTATACACCATCAAAAATGCCTATGGTAAAATAATAGCATCCCTCTTAAACTATATTTGCAATGACTCATGATGTACTCATGATATAGTCTAACCCCCCCCACCACATGTTCCCATATGCAAGTTACATTGTTAGATCTTTAAATGGCAATTATGGGGCGTGTATGTACACTTGTACAAGTACATATACACATGGCTATGGATAATTAATGATAGCTATAAGTTTTCCATGGCATAATTCCGCTGATTTGGGGAAAATCCCACAGGTTTATATCATTGAAACATCTATATCTACAATCAATAAATATATATATATATATATATACACATTTTTGCATTTATTTACATACTTAAATCATCTCCCGAACACATAGAAACGTGTTTCCAGGATGCTGAAATATTTCAAAGTTTCCACTGTTCGACCTACTTTGATCTATTTTGCTGTAAATATATTTATGTATATACATATATATATTTGCACAGGTATATTTGTGTAAACATGCATCGATTATAGAAAAGCAATTTTGCTGAAAATAATCTGTATATATTTATATATATATGTATGTAAACGTATATGTATATGTAGGTGTACATACATGATTATGAATGACTATATTTAAATATGATTATAAATGATTATGCATGTATTGATTATAGTAAAAAAATAATCCTACACAAATAAAACAAAAGCGAAAATTTACATTTCCATTTTAACGGCGTTACTGCATATCGGCGCTTCTACATATTTAATAAATATAGGTGTAAAATAGTATAAATACATATGGTTTATATATGCCTCAGTTCCCTTTACAAACCCCGTTGTGGCATGACATTAAACAACCGAGGATCGTCTCGATCAAGAAGGCCTCATCATCGTCCATCCCGCCTGCGTGAATTTGTTGGAAGGTGATGCGGTGGCGTACCATCTTGGATTCGCTCCAGAGGCGCCAAAGGAAAAACAATATTCCATATCGGTTCCCCAAATCATTGACTTCCCAATAGGAGTAAGCCTATGCTGCTCTGAACCACTGAAATAGAAATTCAATGGGGGTTTGTATATATATATATACTTACATACATACATACATACGTATGTACGTACGTACATACATACAAACATACATACATACATACATGCCTGTAGTGCCCGGCAAGCGGCGGGGTGGAGGTTTAGAACAAAATAAGACTTCTATCGGAAGAAAATGGCCTATAGGAAAGTTTCTGAAACGCAGAAGCAACGAAGTGTTGAAGCTGTGAGGTGCATCAGTGAACAAGCAAATGGTTGTTGAGATGCCGATGAAAGGACATGAAACAATCCACGCAAAACTGACTGAATGAATCATTGTTCCAATGAATCTATGTGCCACTGAGCCAATGAATCGATAAAGTAGTGAGTGAACCGATGAAAGAATGAAACAATGAACCAAAGAATCAAACAACGAATCAATCAATCAGTGAATCAAGGAATCAACTAAACAAGAAAGCAACGAAGCACACATAACAAATTAATCAGTGAATGGGTGCAGTGGTTAATTGGTGAATCAATCTGGATGAAAGAAAGATTGAACGAATGAGTGAATGAATTAATGAACGGATGGATGGATGGATGAATGAATGAAGGAACGAACGAACGGACGAACGAAAGAATGAAATAATGATTGAATGACTGAATGAGTGAATGAATGAATGGATGGATGGATGAATGAATGAGCGAATGAATGAATGAAGCACCGGACCACTGAATCGATGAAGCAACGAAGCAATGAATCAATGACCATATGAACCAACGAATCAGTGAATCAGCCAGTCAGTGAACCAATGAACCACTGAATCAACGATTCAGTGAATGGGCCAAGCCATAAACCAATAAAAAAGTGAATCAACCAGTCAACGAATCACTCAACCCAATGACCCGAGAAATCTATGAAGCAATGAATCAGTGAACCAAAAAAACCAAGAATGAATGAATGAATCAGAGGATCAACGACTGAATGAAGCAATGAACCCATGGATCAGTGGATCAATAAAACAACAAAATGAAGAATGAATGAATCAGTGGACAAAGACTCAGTGAATCAATGAAACAGTGTATCAATGAAACAATGTATCAATGACTCAATGAATGAGTGTATCAATGAAACACTGAGTCAGTGAATCGTTGATGGCTGGTCGGCTGGATGGATGGATGGATGGATGGATGGATGGATGGATGGAGGCAAGGATGGATGGACGGACGGATGGATGGATTGATGGATGGATGTATGGATGGGTCAGTGAGCGAGCGACTTAGTCTTCTTTGTGAGCTTATTACTTCTGCGCTGAGCGACCTCTTTGCTGAAGCACCCTTCTCTGAGCTATATACTTCTTTTCGTCTCTGAGCAGCCACTTATGGCTTACTTGTCTGTAGCTTCTGCAATCCAATTCTTCTCTCCGCGCAGCTGTTTCATTGCATTTAGTAACCTCCAGCTGCAATCCCGCAAACGTTCGCGCAGCGCTGACACTGGGAACTCGACAACACAAATCTGGCGCACATCTTCCAAAAGTGCTCCGAAGCCGTCAGTTTTTCAGAATATTGAAATGGAAATCGAGCTCTCGCTACAGTCCTGTGCGCTTTTTGTCGACGGCTTTCCCATCTCGAGGTGCGGAACCACGGAAACAGCGACCCTCCTTCGGCGACCACGGAAGCCACTTTACCCGAAAAAAAACATGGTTTCGCGCCCGAGAGTGCTTTCACCCGTGAATTCACGCGTTCCCGAACTGTTCCACTTCCCAACTACTTGATGATTGGTGGTTGACATGATGATGTGGTTGACATGATGATGGAAATGCTGACCATGACAATCGTCCATAATTCGGATGCATACAGTAACTAAATTTCCTTTGATAATCCGGTGTTTACTGGGATACTAGTGGGATATAGAACCAACAATCAACAGTATGATCTTTGTGCCTGTCTGGAAATAGAATTATCAAACAAACCAATCGGATGGTTAATCATCATGTGATCATTAAACATGTTATTTGGCAGTACTCTACGTTCAAACAAAGCCGTAAAACTGATGTAGCCAAGTTGCCGGAATCCAATGAAAACAGTCTCAAATTGATTGTAACACAGACTCAAGCTTGCAACATCAGATAACATCTAATAACATATTATAACATCTTGTAACATCTTAAACATCTTAAACATCTTATTATAACACCTTACAACTTATTATAACATCATAACATCTTAAACATCCTAAAACACCTTACAATTTCGGATACCATCTGAAAACATCTTAAACATCTTATAACACCTTCCAACCTCTTATCACATATGATAACAACATCTTAAACATACTAAACTACCTTACAACTTCTTCAAACATCTGATAACATCTTAAACATCTTGTAACACCTTACAACTTATTATAACATCTCATAACATCTTAAGTATGTTAAGAAACCTTACATCTTCTTATAACATCTGATAATATCTTAAACAGCTTAAAGCACCTTATAACTTCTTGTAACACCTTAAAGCATCTTATAACACCTTGACAACTTCCTATCACATCTGATAACATCCCAAACATTTGAAAACCCCTTAGAACTTCTTAAAACATCTTATACATCTGAAAACATTTTCTTAACACCTTACAACTTCTTAAATCATCTGATAGCAACTTGAACATCTTATAACACCTTGCAACTTCTTAAAACATCTGATACATCTTAAAATATCTTATTACACCTTACAACTTCTTAAACCATTTGATAACATCTTAAACAACTTATAACACCTTGACAACTTCTTTTAACATCTGATAACATCTTAAAGCATCTTGAAACACCTTACGCATTCTTAAAACATCTGCTAACATCTTTCAACATCTTATTAAAACGTTACAACTTTTTATAAAAAACTGATAACATGTTAACATAGTTTGAACATCTTATGACACCTTGACAACTTCTTATAAGTTATAACATCTGGTAACATCTTGGACATTTTATAACACCTTACACCTTCTTATAACATCTGAAAACATCCTAAACATCTTATAACACCTTGACAACTTCTTACAACATCTAACAACATCTTAAAGCATCTTAGAACACCTTACAACTTATTAAAACATTTGATAACATCTTAAGCATTTTAAAACACCTTACAAACTCGTATAACATCTGAAAACATCTTAAACATCTGAAAACACCTTACAACTTCTTACAACATATGATAACATCTTAAAGCATCTTATAGCATCTTACAACCTCTTATAACATATGATAAAATATCAAAACATCTTATAACAAGTTACAAAGTCTTAAAAC
>Ga0126342_10018157_pt1 | contig 12082 bp, 10 predicted proteins | sample Cyp1metagenome_FD_92528 | JGI IMG/M metagenome (GOLD analysis project Ga0126342, IMG submission 92528) | Coral microbial communities from Lord Howe Island, Old Settlement Bay, Australia - Cyphastrea 1 metagenome | ecosystem: Host-associated > Invertebrates > Cnidaria > Coral ... | reverse complement strand
TTATAATTGATATCTAATACATAACGTCGAGAATTCTACGTTTTCCACGGGCTGGCCCCCCAATACCCCCTATGATTGTGCTGAAGCACGGAGAACTCAGGTAGCTGACGCTACCTTTCGTGATTTGAATAGGGAAAATGATGATTGATCATGATGATCATATTGTTCAGTGGATCTGGGTATACAGTACCCTGTTTTCCGTCAAACTCAGATGGTCTGATTACTCAAAATGACAAAACAATCTGGAGGTCCCAAGGTGATTCAGGGTTTAACCTGAGCTCCCTGCTTGCCCTTGGGCGATGCTGCACGCATGGCTACATCTCGCGCAACGGCACCTGCTGCCTAGCAGGACAAGACAGGTAAGGATCAAAGAATCAATGATGACGAGAAATGAGGATGAGAGTGAGAACGAATATTCTCGTTAGTACTATTATGGTTATCATATGATTTTCAGTGTTGTTATTACTATGTTTATTGGGATGATTATAACTTCAACTATCAGCAGGGTTGCTCCAACCCAGGTGGTCACAGCATCTATCCAAGGTGCCACCACCAACAACAAAGTGCTGCCGCTGAAGCCAAACTGAGAGTCCTGGAGCCAGGTTCAGCTTTAATCGCCATGAAATGGGAATAGGGTCAAAACCTGATTGGTACCCTTGTTTTCTCATTGAAGGAGCTGATGTTCATGTATGTTTCCGATGCTCATTCAGAAATTCACGTGGCAAAAATGAGGTTTGATTCATCGCCATTTTCATGGCCTACTCTCTAGTGTCCTGAGGGAGACTCATGGTTTGAATACCACTCATGTCGGACATCAGCGGATACTGTTAGGATGCTGAGTATGTAAGCCACCTTCAGCCCCCGGACACTGGCCTCTGATCGTGCAGCCGCTGCAACCTTTGCAACAAGGATCAGGGGAGATTGTCGTGTGTAACTATGCAAGGAATCTACATCTACAGTATATGGAATTACTGAATTCTCTCAAACTCTTGAAACTCAGGGTTTAAAGCCTCGCTTCACCCATAGAATCCTTGAGACAAACCATAAAATTTATGGATATACATATATACATACAATACATATACATCCATATACATACAATACATACACATCCATATACATTTATACATATATATATACATATATATATATACATATATATATATATACATCTACATCTGCATCTACATTCTAAGATACATCTACATCTACATATACATATACATAAATATGTTATGTGTATATATATATACATGCATGTTGTATTAGATGTCTTAACATACATAATGTAATATAATATATATATAATATAATATAATATAATATAATATACATATATATAATAATGTGTACATATATATATATATGTTATGTATATATATATATATGTGTGTGTTATGTATATATATATACACACGTCACATGTATGTGTCTATATGTATGTATATATATACGTATATATATATGTTGTATATTGTATATTATATATTACATTTGCATTACATCATTACATTACACTACACTACATTACATTACATTACATTATATTATACTACATTATATTTTACTACATTTTATTATACTACATTACACTGCATTATATCATACATATATATATACACATATACATATTAATGAGATATTCTATACATCATGTGTACATATGTATATGTATATATATACATGTATATATTCAATCATATATATATAATATATATATAGGTACATATTATATGCGTGTATATACAAACATACGTGCAAAAGAGATACTAGTACGAACTATAGAACCATTTGTATATGATTTCCGATTGCTCATGGCAACTCCTTTGTCTCGCCTCAGGGGCATCACCTTGTGCTACGATTGGCCTGTGACACTGAAGAGACTTGGGAGAGGAACGCTAAAGGTGACGAACACTGACGAAAGATTTTGGATTTGGGCGATTTTGACTATTCAACGGAAATTTTAGCAAACCAAAGAATTGGTTATGATTTCTATACGGGCTTGAAAACGCGACAAATCTGGAACTTTCCAGCGCGTTCTGCTGCAGCTTGGGCAGCAGCGAATTTTGTTTTCTGCGGTTTTCGCTTCCTGGAAATTTCTGCCTGTTGAATGACGCCTACACATCCGTGCAACCATTCATGTATGAGACAACATGTTCCCCGCCACATCCGCCTGGGAGCCTTCTGATATCCAGCACGAGGGAGGAGAAAAGCACCTCAGTTCTAGACGTTTTGTCGTCCCTGCCATCGGGATCTCAAGAGTTTTGGGGTTCACGTCATGGTTTAAAGCTTCACATCATGATCGCAGCGATCTATATAAAGAAAGCAGTACATAATCTGTCTGGGCACCCTGGAGATCGCATGCCGTGTAGAAGTGTGAGATGGGAGTTGAGTTGAATACGTGCTGCATGTTCGAACCCACTTGTTTATTCAACACAAAGTTCTTGCGGTGCTATTCTGATGGAAATTCCTGCCTTTGGGTTCACTTTGAGGCTGCCACGAGCAGGGGCCAGCACCTGACCATCACGAGGCATACAGAGTTACGGAGCGCTGAGAAAGGTCCGAGCCGGGTTTGTTTTGAAAGCTGTGTCTGAATTATATTGACATTAAAGACATGGGGGCATAGACTTTGTTACTCTGTAAGCCCAAAAGGGATTAGTGGCCGTTTGCTCTCTTTGCTGGTGTTGCCCGTCAGTCATGGTGCGTAAGGATTTCGTAAAAATCATTCACAGAAAAAATGTCCCAAGCAAGCGACCATCAGCGCGGCCGCCAGCATCAAGACCACCTGGCAATCATAGCACACGAAGGGGATACCTAGGTGGTCCTGACCGCCCTGACCCAATTCGTCTGAGGAACTGGATCGCAGCAGAAATCCGCACGAGAGAGGAAGTTCTGTACCACCCAGAGGCAGTGTATTTTAGTCCAGTTGTTTTGGTGGGTCTTGGGTGTTACATCAATTTTCATCACCTGTACCCCAAACCTGTAGCCTAAAGGTACGTATCCTTCTGGCACAGTCCCTAGGTTCCACATTCTTCATCCATATACCCTATGGGTCACAGGATGATCCCACACAAAATGCCTCGGAAATGCGAAGTGGAATCATTTACATACTATGGGTTGCCCACACACATGCAACCGACGGCTGGTCGGATGAATATGCTTGAAGTATTAGGATGTGTTACGTTGATGAAAGAAGCAGAGCAACTAGGCTTCCTGATACCAAACCACCAAAGCCGTCTCCAATCTTTGCCTGGCTCATGAGCCGAGTGCCTGCCATTCCTGGCCTGGTCAACAATCCAGTGCTGCACAATGAAACCGCCACCCAGTTTTGATATGTTTTGATTGGATTGTATCGTCAATTACTCTGCGCTGAACTAACTCAAATATGCGAAGAGTTGCAAAGTCCGCGATTTCCCTGAAAATGGATCTATGAATGGTGGATGTTCCATAATCATCCATAATCTACTGCGATATCTCCCCATATTTGCCGGTAATCTTCTCATGTTTTGGCTCCCGCACTGGCCCCAAGCTGATCTGCCCAGGCTGGGGTTGGTCGCTAAACACCCGACCACTGAGCCAAACATGGCGATCCCAAATCACTATGTTGGGGATAACCCTCCACTGCAACTAGTCAGGGTTTATTAAATCCTGGGTTCAAATCTGCTTGAATTCATTTGATGCGATTTCAATTGATGCAAAACAGTTGAATCCATATACTTAGATCTAATCGGCCTTCCAAGCTTGGATTTCACTGTTGCAGTTTTAATTAAAACCCCACAAGTTTGTGATCAGCAAAGGATTTCCTTTGAGTCCCGTGTAGACTAATCCAACGAGTCTGCTGGTATAAATGCAAGGATAAGGGCGAAACAATTGCACCTACCACACATTCCTGATGAATGGAGACAAAATCAAACAAAATCATGCCACCATATGCCACCAATATTCTGGAACATAGCATCGTCATCACTGGTAGGAGCACTCGTACTCTTTAGAAACCGAACATAAGAAACGGTTGCGCTCTCTAAGCATTGCACTTGGTTTAAGAGTCAGTATCCTGTGCTGAAGCAGCTCTTGACGTCTGCATGACCCATTGGCACCTCAAACGAGTTCAGGCTGGCCGTCTGGGGTCCAAGCTGCGGCTGTTTCTTACTTTCACTCCCTGCGCTTCTCAGCAGTAAAGCTGTTCGCTGTTGCCGTGTGGGCGCTTTGCCAGTTGCAAAAGCCGTTGGAGAGGGATCTCTTGACACGGACCAGGCCGGCGCGCAGCTTGCGTCAGGATCTTAGTTTGTCGTAGTTCATTGTAGCTCGCAACAAGGACCAGACAGGGAATTCTCTGAGAGTCACCCTTTTTGAGTGATGGGAAACATTCCATAATAACAAGTTAGCCACAGGCTACAAGTTACAGCCATCCATCAGTGGGAAACCAGACAAAACATGTTTGACACCAGGGTTTCCAACAGCGCTGCCTTGCGCGCCTGAGCCGCGTCCTGGGGGCAACAGGGCCCTGCGCCATCTTGGAGAGGCTACCGGATGCTATCGGTGCTTTTGTTGCTGCAGGGATTTTGAAAACTGTGCTGTGTGTGTGTGTGTCTGTTTTTTTAAGCAGCTGATCCAAAGCCTGCTGGCTACATGGATAGGTGTTTGGATTGTCGCTGGCTCGTAGCCTCCGCCAATTCAGAGGGACCGCTCAGGAGCATGTCGTTGGGTCAGCCTGGGTTGCAAGCATCCAAACAGAGCGACACAGCAATGGAAAATAGATGAAAATAGGGAGGTGTCGCAAATAACCACAATGGCCACCCCAAGAACGGTTTGGATCATGAATTCACTATTGGATCCTGGATACTGGATACTGCATGATATGGCTATGCAACCAAACCCTGGCACCCTTGTTCATACCAAACAAGTTTATACTTGCGGATGATCGTTCCTCATACCTTTGGTCCCACGTATGTTGAACCAGCACTGGCCATGGACATATCCCAAAATTTTGGAAAAGGGCCTCATGTTTTGGTGGTAGTTATAGTTATGTAAATTGAGGTTCTGACCGAAGCGCATCATCTCTGGCCCATCAATGTCATGCCCTGTACGTCCACCCTCAGAGCCCTTAGCCATACCATACCTTGGCAGCGGGTGCTGGCCCACTACTCGGGTAATGGTGGACATGGGGACATGGCTGGAAAACCACCATGAGATGTAAGAAAATCATGGTTCGACTACTCCAAGGAGGCTCGCACAAAACGGTGTCCCCGGAGGTGTCCCCAGCCATTTTTCCTGTAAATTTCCACACTCCACACGCTCGAGCAAGACGGTGTCCCCGCAGGTGTCCTCGGCAAATTTTCCTGTAAAATTCCACACAAAATGGCTCTGATGACATGACCATCTGCATTTCCACTCCGCAAGCTCGCACAAAACCAGACATCTCATACAGAAATCTTGCCAAGAAGGAGCTTGTCAAGAGATCTTGCCAAGAAACTTCTTACAGAGATCTTGCCAACAGAGCTCTTATAGAGATTTTGTACAAGATCTTGCCAGGAGACCTCTCGTAGAGATCTTGTACAGAGACCTGGTGAAGAGAGCAGAGGTCTTCCTTGCAGATCATTTGCAGATAGCTTGAACAGAGATCTTACCTTGAGATCCCTTACAAAAATCTTCTGTGGAGATCTCCTATAGAGAGATCTCTTCAAGAGTCTTGCCAAGAGGGTCTTGCCAGGACACGTCTTTTGGAGACCTTGTACCGGGACATTGCATGAAGATCTGTTGCAGAGATCTTGCCAAGAGGTCTTTTACATAAATCTTGCCAAGAGAGATTTTTTAGAGAGCTTGTACAGAGATCCCATAAAGAGATCTAGCCATGAGATCTCTTATAGAGATCTTGTCCAGCAGGTCTTGCCAACGGACCTCTTAGAGATATCTTGTCCAGAGCTCTTGCCAAGAAACCTCTTACAGAGATCTTGCCAACAGAGCTCTTATAGAGATTTTGTACAAGATCTTGCCAGGAGACCTCTCATAGAGATCTTGTACAGAGACCTGGTGAAGAGAGCAGAGGTCTTCCTCTCAGATCATTTGCAGATAGCTTGAACAGAGATCTTACTTTGAGATCCCTTACAAAAATCTTCTGTGGAGATCTCCTATAGACACATTGTACAGATAGCCTTACACAGGGATCTTGCACAGCAGCTTTTACAGAGAACCTCTCAAGGAGATCTTGCGCGCGATCTTCTACAGAGATCTTCACAAATGGAACTTGCAGAATCTGACCTGCTATCTCTTCTTTGCACTACTAGGGTCGCTCTGGTCCTGCTAGCTTGCAGCCACTGATGATTTTAGGTTCTTTCTACCTTTCCCTTTAGAATCCCAACTACACACTGTTTGGGGTCTCTTGCCGGGATAACTAACATAATATGTAGATGTGGGAAATCACTATTTTTAATAGGTAATTTATCCATTCAGCCATGGTTTCCACATCTATGTTAGTTTGCCCTAGTGTAAATGATCTAAAAACCACCCATTTTGCGGTGAAAACCCAAGGATTTCCAAAAACCACTGGGGCTCGGGGCTTCTCAAAGAGCTGCTGCATCCGCGCCTGGTGTTCCGCGGACGGCGCCTCGGCAATTTGGAAACTACAAAAAAATGATGCTGTCATCAAGGCCTATTTGGTGGTTTCCATAAATGGGGGTACCCCAATAGCTGGATGGTTCATAAGGAAAAATCCCATTGTTTAATGGATGATTTGGGGGTACCCTCATTTCAGGAAACCTTTATTTTGGGACCAGGATTGCATGATCATCCAAGTGGTGTAAGATTTTTTGGACAGACACCTGCAACGATGCTCAAAGTTCAAACCAGGATGGGATGCACAAAAAGACAAGATGGAGAACTAGCCTGTCCTTTTCCATTGTCCAGAGTGCAGCCAGGCATTTCAAGATGCATCTCAAAAGTCAGCACCATTCTGAGTCTCTGCATCCTGTCTTGGAACCCCACATTGCGGCGGAAATCCTGCTCTCCCTTGCTAGGTGAGGGACTCCGCCTTAGAAGTTGTCTGGTGGTTGGGCCCATCACAGTGGGGAACCATCATTCCAAATATATATTGGGGAAGTCAGGAACCACAAAGATCCACAAAGCAGTTGTGTATCACAGTGGGCTCTGTTCCACGAAACTCTGGTGCAAAAGCCACTTTCACTTTGGAAATTGCTTTTGGTTTTTGGATGTTTTTGGTCAGCAATGAGAATATTTTTCGACATCAAATGTCAAGGCTGCTCTTAGCTCGAACTTCCATCTTGCCAGCACCGTGATAGGTCGTGCAACAGAAAAGCAGAAAAAGGATGAAAACGGCATCAACTATCATAAAGTCACATGGGTCCGGCACCGCCAGCCATCTGTAGGTCCTAATTTGCTGGACCCCATTGGTGGTCCTCATCTCCCAGAATTGGTTCAAGGAAAATTCTCCAGCGATTACCCCTAATACTTGGGCTTAAAAATGAGTTTCCTTCAACCCATCTTTGGAACCAAAATCCGTTCCCACCATGTTCCCACCAGGTTCCCACCAGGTCTTCCCAGGCGAACCTTCGTACCTGTTTCATGGGCACAAAGGTCTCTTCCTCCATGAGACGGTGCGATGCTGCACCTTGCGATGCATCACCCATAGGCCCATGGGATGAAAATCATGGCGTTTTTCCCATAAAAAGTGGTAGAACTTGGCGTGTGCGCGCCATTTTTGGAGAAACCGTGAGAAACCGATAACATGGCAGAATCTGAGGAGGATTCAGCTTGGCATTGCAGGAAACCTAAGGATTTACCAGGAAATCAAAGATAGGTTCGTATAGGTTCGTTATGTAGCAATGCCTCCATATGCCTCCTGTGATGGTTGGATCATTGCATCCTTGTTGGGAGCCTATGATTGGCCAATATTGCCATCATTGGTTGATGACCATCCCCAGCAAGGGCCAATTTATTGGGTACCCGAAACGCCGAAAAGTGGTTAAGACCTATGTCAAAAGGCTAGTCCCGTCTCTCAAAACTGGGGGTCCGCAGATGGGCCGGTCATCATCTACCCATCCAAGAGTTTGTGGGTCGGTCAGATTGATCCTTGAAGCCTTCAGGAATTCTCTCTGGGATCAGCATTTACAAAACTTGGAGCTGGGAAGCCTCCACCGCACCTTGCTCACGAGGCAGAGCACAGGCCGCCTTGTAGCCCACGGGTTTCTTGGCATATTCCTGGCAGCAAAGGTGAAGGCCCCCCAGCTAGATCTGATTTGCTGCCAGCGGCAGAACGACGAGCAGCGTCCCCACACCCAGCTTCGCGCCTTGCCCGACGAGCAGACAGCTTTCTCTCTGTCTGCCTTGCCTTCGCAAACCCCGACCGTTGGCTGACAACATCCAAAGTTGATCGGCGAAATCCCAGAATGGGACATTTTTAAGGCAACCTGGGCAGTGTTTAGAACACTTGTTCTTCCCAGACTTCAGTCTGAGTTCTGCCTACGCAAAATCATTCGCATCTAGCTCTCCAGCCATCAAAACAAAGTGCATGACATCTCGATAGTATGATTAACCCTTTTCTACGAGCCAGAAATGTGTCTTGTGGGATCAAATGGTCCCTCTAGCAATCCAACCTGGCTAGCGGCTATGGGAAATCCACTCAAAAAAAAGAAACCAGTTTCAACTTTCTTCCCACTGCAACTGGGGATTTACCAGCCAGGTCAAGCTGGTGCGACGCTGCGAGGCCGACCAGTCTGAGGCTCCCAACGCATTTCTTCCACGAGTTCCTTGTCTGTCTTGCCCTTCTCTCTCGCCCAGTCAACGCCTTGGTGCTGGTCCAAGGCTCATGGTGAGGCAGACCAAAAGGATCAACAGATGACAAGATTTCAAGATTTGTTGGGGAAATCTGTGGAACTTGTATCGATAAGTATCATGTTCGAAGTGACAATTATATATATATATATATATATACATTTTTACAATATATATATATATATATATATGTGTGTGTGTGTGTGTGATGTCACTGTATCAGCAAAAGGGCAGAAAATACTGCTCTGGGGCCACAATTTGGGGCATGCCACCCCCTGATCTACCTGCGGCTTCCCCCCATACTACTGGGAATTGCTTGGCCAAGTGACACTGTTTTATAAAAGATACTGCCAAAACACTGCAAGTCATCAACCCAATGGAAAGAAAGTTCAAGAAATCTGGGCCGCAAAGAGCCACAGCAAGCACCCACACCATCTCGCGAACGACTTCGTGAACGCCCTCGTGGCATTCTGCCAACCTCAGTTACAGCATGACAGGGCTACGTCACGACCAAAGACGACCAAACGGTTTCACCACTCTGACCTGGCTATGCGAAGCCACGGCTTCACGGGAAAATTACCTACAAATGGATATAAATATAAATTTAATGTATTGTCTATTAAAACATTCAAAGTAAATTCCTACTATTGTCACTGCATGACAATATACTAAATATACCGGTAGCTCCAATTTCAGTGTTTCGGATACCCCATCCAAATACTGAGTTTCTTTACACAACAAGAGACTCACTAAACAAAGAGCCGGGTGACTTAAAAAGTGTCCCGAATTTTGACTCCTTCGAAATGAAGCAAGGACTGAAGGATTCGATCTTGCCACTGGGTGCCCCACTGTGCTCTTATATCTCTGATCCGCCAAAATGATACGGCCTGGCCAGGATGATCCACGATGGTGCCAGGGAGATCCTGATACTACTTAATGGCCGCATCTTATAGGAATCGTAATGGACAGCTAACCCAGAACGAGGGCTAAGGGTTAGCCCATTTATGACTGGGATACCTTAATAGCGCATGCCCGCTGATTTGTTTGGCTTTCCAGAAATTGCAGCAAAATCTATTTGCAGCAATTATATTGTGTAGGACAAGAGAGCTCCTGATGTGATATGTTTTGTGGTGCTGTGGGTCAAAATAAGGTGTCCAGATATGACCAAACTACATGTCAAAATATTCTGACTATCTACCTACCTGCTACTGTAGTGTGGTATCTTCGTACTTGCTGTAATCCGTCGATACTGCCACAGCACCGCAGGTCACTTTTCACTGCTGAAACATCCAGGTGTTTGGTTTCAGGTGCGCTGCACAGCAAATAGTTGATGTACTGCACAGCTTCTCTGTACAATTGATATCATCTGAAGGAGGGACGATGCAGCTGATCAACCGGGGGCCGGGGTTGAGGAAATTGGCAGTGGCAGCACCCCAGGAAAGTCAACTCCACCACCTTGGCACTGATTTTTTGGCAGTGCTGGAGATCCTCTCCAACCCACAATGTCTCCATGCATCCATAACACTCTTCTGCTTGCTTGCAGTGGAGCGTGCTTGAATACATCTTGGACTCTTGAAAAACAACGCAAAGGCATGGCGTCCTCCTAAAGGGCTCGCAAGCAGCACAGCCCTGTCCCTTCCAAAAGCAACCTACTGGACCTCATGCTGGACCGAAAAAACAGTTTGAGTCAAAACCTCTGAGAATTGGCCCAGAATAAGACTATCATGGTACTTCCTGATAAGCCAAATGGAAGCAGAAGATTGTCGAATGACCAAGCGCTCTTATCCAATATTCAATACCCAAGATACCCCAAGTAACTGTTACGCATATCTGGACAGAAACGGCCGGAAACCCCAAGGATCCCCAAGGCTCAAAGGAAGACTCTTCTCACAGATGCTGTAGTATCAAGTATCAAGTGGGAATTGAAATGAAGGATCGAGCCAATGCCTGTGCATCCAAACTGGAGATGAAGCAGCAAAAAATACAAAGAACCACCGATTCACGGCGGTTTCGCATCGGCAAACATCTGCCAGGAGACAAGTAGGTGACCGTCCCGCGGTGGGACGGCTATGCCACACAGACACCCTGCCTTTGCAATGTTTGTTGTGAAGTGAAAAGAAGACATGCAGGTTGGACCGGATCGTGGTTCCTAAGAATTTCCGATGGATGTTGGGGGAGAAACCCGGCAACCCTGAGGGGAAGTTGATAGAATGTCAAGACCAACAGCACGCTGTCAAACGGGGGGTCCCTATCAGTTGTTGATGGAGAAAATTTGGTCTAAAGGCGTACTCCCTAGGGATGCGCGACATGTACGTGACAAGCATGGCCTGGGATCGGTTTCTGCTGCTTCTCAGACTCATGGGCTGTATCGCTGGAGATGTGAAAGTGGCAAAAACGGGTGGCATGGATGGCAAATCCTAAGGCCACCGGCCAGCAAGGTCAAAAAACAACCTGCTGGTGCGGAACATCGGTGGTAAGTACGATAGGGATTTCACCATGCCACAGTCCAAACTTTCTGGATTTGCTGCCCAACACAGAGATGACATGGCATGGTGAATCAGCAACAGTGACCCTGCGAACTCCCTGCGCAGGTATATGCTGAGCAGCCTTGCGGTTTATCAAAGGTTGATGCTGCTACTAAATTGATGTTTTTCAAAATTGTACAAGATGAATATCATATGAACATATAATATCCAGTACGAAAGTGTCTCAACACTTCAGCCTGTTCACGCATCAGGTGCACATCGACCGAATTGTGGTTCAAAAGATCCTTTTCAGCTGTAGCAGCCAGGGTGGGATATCGCAGAGCCATATCCGTTGGGTTGAGAGCTGTAGGGTCTTACGAACTGCTTCTTTGAGTGAAGCCAGCTACTGAAACTCCACCATCTGAGCACTTGGATGGTAGCGGAGCCTTGGAAAGGCTGTGTGAGAAGTGAAGTTGAACCTGAGGTGTGAAAGCCCCTGGGAAAGAAGTGAGTATAGTGGAAATTAGTAAAGCAAAGATGGAGTGCCGCAGTGGTCAGGGGATGCAGTTTCATATCAAGAATGAAGAACACGCACTGCAGTGGGAACAGCCACTAGCGTATGGAAAAAAGATACCTATGTGGCCCGAGCGGAACGGCCAGGAATTGCCCATCTCATGAAGCATCTGAAACGAAGCTTGGGGAGACCACAAACTTGAGAGCAGGCGGAGGCGGACGAAAGGTAGTGTAGTGGGAGAGGAGTGGTGTCAAAATGCTGCGCCCCTAAGATGATACACCAAAAACTTGTTTGCGCAGTCTAAGATGATTTTATC
>Ga0126342_10018156_pt1 | contig 12082 bp, 6 predicted proteins | sample Cyp1metagenome_FD_92528 | JGI IMG/M metagenome (GOLD analysis project Ga0126342, IMG submission 92528) | Coral microbial communities from Lord Howe Island, Old Settlement Bay, Australia - Cyphastrea 1 metagenome | ecosystem: Host-associated > Invertebrates > Cnidaria > Coral ... | reverse complement strand
CTTGAAAACCACCATTTCGTGGGGGAACTGGGGGAACTCAGCTCGTCTTGTCCTTGCTTTTCTTCTGCTTTCGCTTCCCCTCCGGCCTCAAGATTTCCGAAAACTGAATGGAGTCTGACTCCAAAAGTGGCGCAGCCTCGTTGATATGCAAATAGAATAAAGATCTATATATAAATTATATATATATGTGCGTATATATATATATATACACAGTATAAATATATATATATATATACAGTATATATATGTATATATACAGTATATACATATACATATATATATATATATATATGTGAGCTTTAAGAGAGCTGTTCCCACAAAAAAAAAACGGTAACAAGGGCTTGTTGGGAAATTCCCTTGCCGTTCTGGCTGAGGCTCAGACGGCTTGACCTGATAGAAGGCATCTTCCAGCATGATCTCCAACCTGGATGTTGTGAGCTCCGAACCCGGAGGAAACCAGTGGTGCTTCCCAACTGGTTGGTGAAAAAACCATGGATAATAGTGATTAATAGTGATTAATAGTGGTTATGAGTGATTAATACCTGATCTCATGAATAATATATCTGGTTGGTGGTGCAATAACCATCTTGAAAAACATGAGTTCGTCAATGGGAAGGATGACATCCCATATAATATATGGGATGTCATCCTTCCCATTGACGAACTCATGTTTTTTGCCATATATGAAATGGAAAATAGAAAAAATGTTCCAAACCACCAACCAGACATGCATGTATATCAAAGGCTTACTTGCATCTACACAAATATAAATATGGATAAATACTTCAGTGAATGAATAATTAAATATTTACATATTATACATAATGACAGGTTATGTACATTAAATCATACGAATACACGCGCGCATATGAATGATTATGAATGTATATATATATATATCATATATCATTGTTTTATATTTATATTACATATATTATTATATATATATTGTACATGTGTGTGCTTATCGAGCTTCGGAAATAGTGCTTGACCAAATCAGGCTGGAAAGAAAAATGTCAAAATATGTCAAACCACCCCACCTCAAGGGCAAAGACTTCGCTTTCGTAAGACGCAGCCTGGGTGTACAGCTACAGCAGGCAAACCTACCATCTGGGAATGGATGTGCATGGCTTAGTATTGGGTTTGCCAGTTTATTGGATTTTAGAATCAAAATCTGGACTTTTGTTGGGAAACTTCTCAAGATATTCAAAAAAAATGCTGAAGTTTTCAGGTGTTCACGTGTGTTCACCACCAGCTAAGTCCCGAGACATTCGTTCCAAGAGGTTGTCTGTGCGGGTGGCCGTCTCTGGTTTGTACATCAGGTAACGCCCACAGGTCCTTGGAACCAGCGGCTAAAGCAGGAGTCACCAAGTCTCCAATTTATAGCAACCAAGTGGGTTGACCCCACTAGCGGCCACTAGCGGCCAATGGATCCAATGGGCACCCGGGCTGCAACAGGTTGGCGCAGAGTTCCGCATTCTGCTGGTTGAAGTCATCGCAGAGGGTCTGGAGAAAGAAATGGACCCCAGCCGCTGACATGGACCCACGGTCCCACGGATAATTTGCTGATCCTCACGTGGAACAACACATATCATGTACTATCATGTGATATCATGTCAGACTTATCAGTGACTTATCCGTATACACCTATAGCCCATAGCCATCCATAGCCATCCATAGCCATCCATAGCCTCTCTCAGATCACACTTCAACCAGCCTTGCTATCCCCAACTCGACCATCCCACTGCGACTGTGGCCTTAAAGATGTCCAAAATGACGCCCGGAGGGCAGATTTTGAACTTGCAGAGTTCACAGAGGTACTTCACCACCTTCACCTGGTAGCGCCCAGATGGTACCCTAAGTCATAGCTGGTTAATGGATGGTTGTTTCCCCATGGTAAAATGGAAAATTACTGAATAAGTTGGAACGTGTTATTTTCCGGATTTAATTTTACATTTAAAGGGGAAGCGTGCTCATACTCAGAGATGGCCATGGAAAAATCCACAAATCATGAACAAATGTTCAATAGAAATGGGGAGTTCACACTCAACTATCAAAGTCCCAGATGAACAATGAACTTGAAACATAGCTTTTCATAACCATAACAATTGGTGATTGGAACAATTATTAAACTTAAATCTTTGGTGATTGGTGCTTTTCCGGTTAGTGGTTTCTATGTTTTTCATTCCTGAAACATACATAGCAGTCAAAATTCGGATCATCCTCAATGGGCGCGAAACATGCCCAACAGCACCAACTCGTTTTTCAACGCACCAATTCGTTTTTGATAAGTTCTTCATCATTTTTCCACGAGATTCCTATGATACTGCCATGATACTGCCATATCTATGTTGGTGTTTGATCACCATTTTTCCTATAGGTTTCCTATGGTTTCCTATGGCTTCATCATGAAAATATCACCCATGAAATCACCCATGAAATCACGAAAGATGAAACCATGGTGCCCTGGGTGCCCAAAAAAAATTCGGCCTTTTGTTCCAGGAGGCTTTGGTTTGGGTCGCCAATGACCTGGCGATTGGAACCACAGGAGAACAGCCTGGGCCTGGGCCTCCCAAGATCCGTGTCTACCCTCTGGTTATGTCAACATAGCTATTGAAAATCACCATTTTTCATGGATTTTCCCATGAAAAATGGTGGATCTTTCCATAGTTATGTAAACGTTCACCAGAGGGTAACTAGGATTTAATACATCTATAAATTCTATAGGTTCCTGATGGTTCCTGGTTGGTGGTGCAATAACCATCTTGAAACATATGAGTTCGTCAATGGGAAGGATTATCGCATATATGAAATGGAAACCATCTGGTTATTTAACATGGCCATGGAAAGATCCACCATTTTTAATAGGTAAACCATCTATTTCTATGGGCCATCTATACCATGGCTATGTTAAATAACCAAAGGGTATAGGTTCTACAGATCTTATAGTTATGATAGTTATTGTATGTTATGTCTATAAATTCTATAGTTCGATGGTTCATAAACGTGCAACGTTGGGTCACCTTCCTGCAATTGGCGGATTGTTTCTCGGCAAGATCCCTATGGGAAAATCTCATTGAAGCTGCTTGCCTCCCATTGCTCCGGAAGATGATTGCAATCATAGCCTCTGGTAAACGTTTACATAACTATGGAAAGATCCACCATTTCGAATGGGTAAATCCACTATTTAACTATTTTGACTGGGCCATTTTCAAGTTCAGTTTAAAACTGTTGGTTTACCAGGTTGGGTAGCTATCATAGCTCCTAGCTCCCGGATAGATCCACGGTGTTTTAATCATCCCGATTCTGAATGGTTCTGACTAACATAGCCATGGTATAGATGGCCAGATGGCCCATAGAAATAAATGGTTTACCATGGTTTACCGTTCTTAAAAATGGATCTTTCCGTGGCAAACTGTTACATAACCAGATGGTATAGCGGAACTCCTTCAAAAAGAAAATAGCCAATCATAGGCCCTTTGCTGGATGCTAAATCAATTACGGAAGGTAATCAAACGTGTCTGGCCGGAAAATCCAGCATTTAGTTCAATGATTTTTCCACTATATAAAAGACCATTTAAAGTGGATTTGGAATTGCCCCCAGGCATTGAAGCGCAGATATTTTTTTCAGCGTAGCCTGCTCAAGCTCTTGCTGCAACCACGACATCAGCAAGTTGGGCACTTCTTTGACATAAGGCCTTAGCAAATCTCGGCATCAGGCTTGGGCCACAACCTCTTGGAGGTAAAACTATGGTAAAACTAAACTATAGCAATAAGTGTGTCTGAAAAAACAAAATGTATTGAATAGCAATAGCAATAACCTATTATATAGCTATAGCAATAAGTTGCTGCAGCCACTGCTATTAGATTGTAACCTCTAGCTGCAGATGGCAGATCTATTGCGATTGTAACCGGATCACTGAAAGGATTGGCAGAAATCACTGGCCGCTGATGAACTCCTCGTTTGCCATGTCTGCCTTCCCCTCAATATTTAAGTACCCCCCGACACGAAGCCTGGCAGCCTGCTGGAATGATGTGGAATGTGTTGGATTTCATTTTTTGGGGCCAGCAGCTATTATAGATTTATTTCATATATTTTCACATGATATAACAATATGTGGCAGTGGGTCAAAACCTGGTAAATGGATGTTCATCCCTCTAAAAATGGTATTAATAGGTATTGATTCATAGCCATATAACATGATCGGGGGATAAGATTGCAACTCTGACTCAGTGGGATTTCAGTGGATTTCAATTATCGAAGTCACAGGTTTCATTTGGCTTTACCACAAGCTGGGATTCCCACCCTACCATCGCCGCTATGCGCGCATAAGGTGCCAGCAAGTGCAGCCTAGACAAAAACGCGCACGTGGTCAGGAGGAGGGCCCAAGAGATGGAAAGTCAAGAGGGGGTTGGTCCGACATGGGATTTGGTCCGAATCAACTCAAATGCATCTCCCAAATGGCAATTTCTTGATTCTTTTTCCAGGTGAATGTTGGTAAGATCATGTAAAATTTTCCCCATATTTGGCTATATTTGGCACGTCTGAAACCTGGTAACACATGCAGAAACCAGAGTATCCATGCAGAAACCGGTCAACTCGTACCCGGACGTTCCCTTCACCCAGCAGAGCGCGAAAAAAGCGCAGCTGAGGCTGGTGCTGCTTGATCTTATGGGCCCCATAGAGGTGAAACTCAGATAGAATTTTAGGCGGATCCAGCAGGGCCCAGTGATGTTTCTTGGTTTCGTTTCACGCAAAACAGCTGGTATTCAACCTAGTTAATTATGATGGCTAGGTTATATCCATTCAAAAACCCATTAAAACCACCGGTTAATCATGTTGGCTACAGCTAGTTTTTGATGTTTGCCCCTTCGTGTCAGAGGCGATCGATATGAGGCCGGGGCGGCCAGTCTCTGGCGATTGCCCTTGGTATTGAAATCGTGGAAGAACCTGACTTCGCGACTTCGCGATGGGAACGGAAGATCTCATGGGTAAATTCAATGTCACCGTCAGGTTCTACAACGGCCACATGTACACACACATACACGGATATACGTGTATATATATATATAGTTGTTTTTAGATTGATATAGACAATCTAAATATATATGTATAGAGAGAGAGATGTATTATAAACAATTAACATTAAACAACTATACATCAGAAAAAAGTCCCACCATATATCAGAGATAGGGCAAAAATGTATCTATCTATACACAAAGGTCGTGCGCATCTGCGTCTCGGCGTCCGAGCTCCACCACAATATCATCCACCTGGTGTGGTGTGGCTGGATGATTTGGATTTGGGGATGGGTCCATAGGAAACCGGACACCTCCATATACTTTGCATATATCATATACCATCTGGTTGGTTATTTAACATAGCCATGGAAAGATCCACCATTTTTAAGAACGGTAAACCAACTATTTCTATGGGCCATCTACACCATGGCTATGTTAAATAACCAGAAGGTATACTTACTATGGTTTAGAAACTAATCTAGGACTATAACTATAACTATATAATCTATGACCATAAACTGTTATATACGGTTATGACCATTGATTTCAGTGGCATGGAAAACTTGCTACCTTTGATTGTGTGGGGAAAATTCATGAAGATGGCCATTCAGAATTTCAAAAACTGATTGCATCATAGTGTTGTGGGACAGGATAGATGGTAAGCGCATCATCTTCCCAAAAACATCACTTTCTCTGTGGAGAAGAGGGCTCCTTCCTATAGCATGTTTTTTCCGGCGACCACCTGCTTGGCTGATTCAGCTTTGGAGACGCGCATGAGGTACAAATCAAAGTCCTTAGCTGGGTGGCGCGCTTGAGAATATGGTAAAACCGAATCTTAAGATGCGGGGTTGGCGTAAGCCGTGAACATATTGAAGGTGATCATTGAAATTCGTTGAAGTTTCGAATTTTAAACATGGTGTTGGCAGCGTAAGCCTTCAACAAATTTCAACAAAACTTGGGTTTCTTCTATGTTAGCCTTGGGTTTCCCACATATGTTCAGGGCTCTCATCACTGCTAGAGACCCTCACCATCCTTCACCACGTCCCAGAGCCGAGTCTCTGAAGCTGCAGCATCCTTTGGCTTCTCCTTTTCCTCTGGTGGGCGTTCAGGCTTTGCCTCCTGGACGAATGATGGTTGATGCTGCTTCATGAGGCCTTCTCACGAAATCCCTTTTTTCCATGAAATTTCAGTTTTCCATGGTTTCTGATCAATTCTCCACGACTTCCTACTTCGTTTGGGGGGATTGTTTTCTCGTGTTAAGAACTGTCCATCATGGCTTAATGGAGCCCCTCCAGAAGAGGACGTGCCCGTTGCCAGAATCTCTAGGGGCCCATATGAACACCACAAATTGAAAGGGCACAACAAAAAAATAACACAATAATTAATAAAGGATCACGAAGGATCATACAGAACCCACTATGACAAACCATTATCAAATCAATACTCGAGGCGGTCGGGGCTGCTTGAATCCCCTACTCAGAGCCCCTAGGTTGATACTCAGACATTGTTTCTGATTGCTGCTTGGTGGTGCAATGTGCCCATCTTGAAAAATATGAAAGTCAATGGGTTTCGGATGACATCCCATATTTAAAATGGAAAAATAAAAATGTTTGAAACCACCAACCAGTATTGTGTATCCCACTCCATTAATGGATAAAGGATTTTTCAGCCCTTCAGCGTCATTTCGGCCCCTTCGGCCCCTTCGGCCCCTTCGGCCCCTTCGGCCCCTTCGGCCCCTTCGGCCCCTTCGGCCCCTTCGGCGCCTTCGGCCCCTTCGGCCCCTTCGGCCCCTTCGGCCCCTTCGGCCCCTTCGGCCCCTGGGCGCTCCGGATCAGCATTTGCATCTACAGTGCTCTTGCCAGAAGTGAGGAGAACGGCAGGAATGATGTCCTGAACTGCTCAGATTATCGGGAGTTACCATCAAAATGGTGGTGCTTTTCAATCAACAATTGAGATGATATAGATGTAACACAATGTAACTATCAAGAATATAGATTCAAGCAATGAGCTACATCTCAATTGCAGATATCTGGAGATATCTGGAGATGGCTTTTCCAACAGGAACATGGTGGGTCCCACGGGACCCAGGGCTTCATCTTGTGTTGGAGCTTTCTGGACACATTTGGCCACGTGGACCACTGGATCAAAGCTATAAAACACCATGGCAGACTAATCTCAGATCCTCAAATCCACCAAACTTATCAAGGTGAAGAATCAAAACTAGTCGACCATTTCCTCAGCAGCGGTTCATCTACTGTGCTGAACTTTGGCCTTGAGATCCACCAGATCTTCGTAGAACTTCTGCTGCTCCGAGTCCTGTCATTGGATCGAAATGGGATGAAGCAAACGGATGCTTTTTTGGGTGTTCACAATCAACACAAAAATTGGGGTGATTATGTAATATATGCTTTAACTAATTATCAACCATAGAGATAGTTGGTTAGTTGGCGGAGTGGTGTGAGAGAAAACCCATTGAGGAACCCCAAGTTTCATGAGGTTTCCTGAAGATCTCCCGTCAACGAATACCTCTAAAGAAACACTGGAAGGGTCATCATCAACAAGTGGGGAATTGGCATTTGGTAGAAAAAATGTTTTGATTTTGAATTTTAACAGATCTTGACCATCAACAATGGGGAAGCTGACCGGGTAAAACAATAAATCAGGTGGAACTTCAATTGGGATTTAAACCATAAAAAATAGGATCTATAGTTATCTATGAAAACTAAACAAAAAAATATGGATCCAACCAATGAGTGGCCGAAATGGGTTTGTCCAGTGGATTTGAGGTGTGCCCCATTCCGAACAAGGACAAGGATGACGAATTGGGCAAAATTAGAAGAGCGTGCGAAACCACCAGAAATTAACTGCTTGCCAATCGCAGAGAGGAAAATCGAATGATAATTGCATGCAACAATGTTGTATGATGTATGTATGTATGTGGGTATATATATATATATTATAGTAAAAAAAATATTAGTTATGCCCCTGTATTATCCGTATCTGGCAGCTATGCATTTATGTCCCCACATTTTTTTTGGTGATATACTTTTCTTCGGTGGCCCGCACTCGCTATGTTGAGATGATGCTCCTCTCAAGTTTGCTATCAACACACATGCGTGCAGGTATGAATGTACGTCTGCCACATGCACGTTGCCATCCCAATGCACTCCATCTACCTCATTTCGCCCAACAACATCCCATGAAGCCAGATTTACCTTCCACTTCACTAGCATAGCAAGCTAGTGAGAGCGAGTAAGTCTGAGTAGCCTCAATACAACACAGCAATGGAACGTCCCTCGTTGATCCCTTAAAAACCTCCGTATTGGGGGATCAAAATCCCGCCATGTTTGCCGGAGATTTCCGGCAAAACGGACCTCGAAGATCAAGACCTCCTCCTCTTCAACGATCTCTTCCTTTTGCTTTTCGGCCACTCCGATTCTGGACCTCAAAAAGCGCCGATGGCGCCATGTGGCCCATGTCATTTTATGGCCTGTTGGGAGGTCACCTTGGGAGGTCACCATGAAAAAATCTAAAAAGTGGTGGTCTTGATCAACAAATTGGTGAAAAAATGTGGTGAATCACCAAAAAAATGAAGTTGCTGCCATTGCTGCCCAAGTTTGTTGGCGAAGTTACGGTAAACATATGACACATATGTAGACATAACTCCAATAATTGGGGATAACCTGAGTTTATGGATGTTTATGGCAGGTATATCGAGCTAGTTCTTCTCGGGGTATAAGTTCCTGCAAGTATTGATAGATGGTTTACAACTAGGCTAGCTAGGATTTGCGGTGGACATGCATATCATATGTATTGTCCTATCATTATATACAATGTATATATATATACATATACATAATATATACATACATACAATGTATATTAATATATACAAGTATACAAAACAACTCAAAACGTAGGACCCCTTCCTGTACTTCTCTCTCCCTCCATGACCTCTCGGAGAGTCGGTGAGCCGAGGTGTCGACACATCTTGCTCCTCTTCGATCGTCGGCATTGGCCTCGAGAAAAGGAACATCCAGGGGTTGCTGTGAACATTTGAGGCTACCCACTTCTGTCTTTTTTACCAGGAAAAATGAAGGCAGTAAATGGGATAATTATGATATATTATGATATATTATGATAATTCCATGTTTTAAGTTACACCATCTAACTCACCATTCATTCATAACTGACTCAACCTGACTTACCAACAAGAGTGGTCAAACCCACCAGGCACCACCAGCGCCCCAGGCTGATTCAAGAACTCCGACAGGGTGGTCAGAGTGGACTGTCAGGCAACGGACGTCTCTACTCTGAAGATGGGGGAGCAAATACAAACTACACACTCAGATGATCAGATGTATCAAGAAGATTCAAGAAGTCAAGCTGCGCTCTAACCAGGTTGAAATCAGGTCGAACCTAAACAAACGTTGGGAACCTGGATGTCGTTGCAGTTCGCAGGACGTGCTGTGGGATGCTGTGGGCCTCGATCTTTTGCAACGCTTCCTTGAACTGCGTGTGTTTTTGCTCGTTTTCCGCATCCACCTGAGACGATGCGTGAGGAAAAATTGTGGGCATGCCACTGCCTGGCGAAAGACTTTAGGGATCCAGTTTGAAAATCAAATCAGATCCAAACAGATCCGCAAAATAGAAGAAACACTCGAGATCTTCAATGTTTTTGGGATACATTTTGGTGTTTCATACTCCAATTCCAATGGGTTTTCATTATATATCCCTGTTTTTTTTCCACCAAAATCTTCCATCTTCGATTTGGATTATCCAGTACAAAAATTTATAAACCATCCATTTGGGGGTACCCCCATTTATGGAAACCACCATATGAAATGAAGATGATACTAAATTATAGACCATAATATTAATATAATGACAATGATGAATAACCATAGATTTGATGAGCCATGAACAAAAATGTACTTGTCAACAAAACTTCTGTCAGCTGGAGCCTGGCCCTTGTCGACCCGCAGAGCAGCATTGGCCTTCTCCTGCCAGTTTGTTAAGATATGACCATGTGTCAAAACTCTGGCGGCCACCAAAATGGTTGATATTACTAAGATCTTAATAGCATATTGTATATATATATATATACTAATGGGATATTGATGGGATATTCATGAGATATGTATGATATATTTTGATATAATAATGCGATGTTAACGCGATATTAATGAGATATTAACAAAATATTGATAGGATATATATATATAACCAACTTAACATGAATGGGCATGGTGCCACGTGGATGTTCATTGCTTCACAAAGTATGGTATAGTAATGTATAAATATGTATAATAGGTTCTGATTTGATCCAAATATTTCGAATTACATCTGGGTCGGTCTGAAAATGGACGACATCCCCATAAAGTTGTGACCGTTTTAGAGGGATAATGATGAATTTTTCAAGCGTATGGAAGAAGGTTTTCAGAGGTTTTCCAACATACCCTCTGGTAATTTAACATAGCTATAGAATATCACCATGTTTAATAGGTAAACCATCTTACTTGGAGGATCATCCCGCTTAGCAGGTGATAAGCAGTTTGTTACCCATTTGAAATAGCTGGGACCGGGATAACCCACCAAGTTACGGGATTTTTTTTGAGGAGGGCAGACGAAAAACCACTGGCTATAGGTGGAATGATCCTCCAAGTAGACACGGAGCTTAAGAGCTAAGAAAATTGTGGGAGTTTTCCATTGCTATAGGTTTTCTCTCTAGTAAACTAACATAAAACTACGGAAAATCACCATGTTTAATGGCACAACTCACGATTTCGACTGGGCCATTTTCAAGTTCGCAAACTGTTAGTTTACCAGGGGGTAATGGATTTTAATGGTAAATCATGGGCCCCCACAGCGCCTGCTCCACCAATCGGTTGTGGGCATTTCGCAACATCCCTGCTGATGCCGATTGGTACGCCTCGACATCCAAAACGGTCCATGTTTTGTCGCAAAAAACGGGAGCCAAGAGGAGCTCTTTGGAGAGCCTCACGTTCCAGTTTCCTCTGATTTACCCTCTGGTAATTTAACGTAGCTATTGAAAATGGCCATTAATAGTGGATTTTCCCATTAAAAATGGTGATTTTCCATAGCTATGTTAGTTTACCAGAGGGTAATTTGGGTGAGTCACCCTGCATTTCATGAAATGACCAGAATGACCATATACTTTACCCTCTGTGGTTGTTCTAGCCTGGCCATGGGAAATCATCTGATTTTTGCATGGAACGTCTACGAAAAAAAAACAGGCAATCATCCAACAGTCAGTTTCCATCGCCGGGGTGGATCGTTAGAGCGACTGTAGCGCCTGGTCCGTCCCCATTTTTGGGACCAAACCTGCACTGCCAAAACCCCTAGGCTCACGGGCGTTGACAGCAAGCTGCTGAAGCTGATTTCGTACAGCCTGGTGACACTCCAGAGGCAGAGATACTGAGAAAAATAAGGGGTAGCCTTAGATTCCCGTCTCTCAAAAACAAACAAAGAATTTATGACAGGTTCTCGGTTTGCAAAAGAGATCTGTTGGTGAGCTACTACCAAAATGATACACTCTTCAATGAACTGTACAAAAATTGCAGCAACCACCTACCATTCAGCAAGTTTTACCAATAAACGTGTGCTGGACCTACATCTGCGCTTGTTACTTAAAATTGAAAACCGTGAAAATGATGAGAGCCGATCACCAAAGCATTAGATAGCATTGCCAGCATCAAGCATCCCACTGAGTGCACACCAAAAACATGCAACGTCAACCCTGGATTTTGTCAACCCCTTTGCTGTCTAATGGGTGTGTTAGGTGCCATTTCAGGAGCAAATTACGATGGATTATCTATATATATATATATATTATAATGATATTAACTTGAGAGGGGGAACACGAAAGGTAGGTAAGCAAGAAAGGAACCGAAGAAAAAATGAAGGGGAGAGGGGGGGGAAAAATACATAAAGTGGAGTCTGGTAAAAGCGACGCGGCCATTTTCTTTCCAAAAATATGAAGGGGAGTCTGGTAAAAGCGACTGAAAGGCTTCGGCGATGTGGTTGGGGTTGGTGGTGG
>Ga0126342_10018155_pt1 | contig 12083 bp, 8 predicted proteins | sample Cyp1metagenome_FD_92528 | JGI IMG/M metagenome (GOLD analysis project Ga0126342, IMG submission 92528) | Coral microbial communities from Lord Howe Island, Old Settlement Bay, Australia - Cyphastrea 1 metagenome | ecosystem: Host-associated > Invertebrates > Cnidaria > Coral ... | reverse complement strand
TGTAACTGTATTAAGTGGAAATATGATACCATTTGGGTTCGAGGAAGAACAGCGTAATCCAGACTTGGCCCAGTTTACGGATTTGGAAGCTGAACCGCCAGCCAAACGCGTCAAAAAAATAAGCTGAACCGCTTATCCAATGGTCTTAAAAGATCCTAGAGAGAAGTTGATGATTGATGAGAGAAACAAGACTGTATGTTTATTCAAGAAATCATTGCTTGAGAAGCTGTGGACTAAAAGGATTTTAGCGGGGTTAAACATGTGCGATTGGACATGACAGCACATGACAAGGGAAAAGGTGGGCCTGACAAGGGTCACACAACCAAATTCTCACCATCAAAGGTCGTTAATTATTTTCCAAACTTCCGGAGCTATTTTGGCATGGAATATGAACAGCCTTGGAATATGGGTAAGATTTTGCTAGAACATATATATATATATATGTACATCTATGAATCTGCAGTTTTCATCAACGGCTGGAAATCCCAAGGGGTTTTGGAAGATGTTTCCGATTGGAAAATTCCACCATTTTGAGCTTGGCAAGTGAACCTTGGGTCAGGCCCTTCGAGCAGAACGGCCGAAGGTGGGTGCTGTGCGGTGGTCGAGATTCATGGGTGTACTTGTAGGATCCTATAGGCATGGGGGTTTGCGTTTCTGATGTTTTTTGATATTCCGCTTTTCTATCACAGACATTGATAGATTCAACAATTGTTTGTTCTAAGGATTTCTATGATCTACGGGATTGTTTAGGATACACTCTGGTAAATTAACATAGACCCTGAAAATAGCCTAGTTTTAATGGAAACAAATCTTCCAACCCCTATCTGCCAGGGTCTATGTTAATTTACCAGAGCGTAGATCTCCTTAATATATTCTGATCTACCCTCGGAGCCAGGTGAAGCCGCGCAGGGAACCACAGCCATGACTTCTTGGAGGTCATTTAAAAAATCATCCTGTTGGCGGTTTGTTCCCAATTTCAGTAACCTCTATTGGGGATAGTAACTGTTACTGGGTTTACCATGGTTTACCACATTAATGATGCAGAAACTCTGCCATCTAGTTGTTTGGCCCAAACATTGCATATTGGGTGGCTCAAACATGGTGTTTTTTGGGGGTTGGTCTTGACCCGCAATCGGGAATATCTGAAACAAATATTGTGAGAATACTTAAAGTATGAATAGACAACTATAGAAAACTAAAGTGTTAAATCCTTTGGGTTTAGGGTTGAACGTGCACCCACTTTTAGCGTTGATGATGGTTTATGATTTGGACACAGACCATGCGGTTGAGTTGTACTCAAGTGCAAATGGAGCACCATACGTTGGTCCAGGGAACCCACCATCATTGTCGAGAAGTGACACCATTTGTTTTGTTGATGAGATAAATAGGTAGTTAGATTGATTGATATGTATATTATAAATAGATTACTCTTAGATAGACTGGATAGACTATAGAAAAGTTCGATTGAATTGATTGGATAAGACTTGACTATACAAAATTACATTAGACGACTGACATCTTCGACCGTTCACATTTCCTCGTCCGAGGCCCAAGAAGCGACGACGTGGGAAGACCACAGCTCCCCGCCGAGGGGAAACACCCAACACCTGAGACACCCAAAAAGGCCCTTTATAAGTCTTCAAAGAATATACCCTTCAGTAAATCAACCCAGACTCTGGCACAAGTTGGCGGTTGGAAGATTGGTGAAACCACTCAACATGAGATATGTTCATATATGTTCAGGGTCTATGTGAATTTACTAGAGGGCATTGTATTATATACACCCTAGAGTATTCCAAAATATTTTGGCTTGGCCGTGAACCCAAATATTTTGCCCCACATTTAAGATGCTCCCCTGGCCGTGAAAAATATCATCAGATGGGTAAACAGGCGACTTTTTGGGACGCCAATGGTCTGTGAGTCAAAGTTCAGTCTGCCATGTTCTTAAAGAAGTTACTGTACCTGTTCAGAGTGCTGGTCATTTGTTGTTGGATTTACATACCTCCTCCATTTTTTTTGGTACCATCTGTCTAGAATGGAAAATCTCGAATCGGGGTTTCAGGTGTGTTGACATGCGGGGCGATGGTAAGACATCCGATAAAACATGTAAAAAGGTTGTCAAAAACGCTTCTGAATGTATATAATGCCTTAGAGAAGGAACTAGTCAGAAGTCATCAAAAGTCCTTGATCTCGCTCCTTGGGACCGTTTTTCATAGGGCCAAACATGTCGGAACGAGCAACAGGGCTTCCAACACATGGGGTTGTCCAAACATGGGGGGTGCCGTAAGATTGCAATTGTCATGCCCATATGCTCCATGTATGGAATATTTACCAACATTTGCCTGAACAAAATCACCCAGTTTTGTAGGTCAATATACCAGCACCATGGTTCGCATATGGGATGGGGAAAGTGATGATCAACTGATCAACCAGGAGATTTTCGTCGAACATCTGAAATGCTTAAGGTCACCCTAAAAATGTGAGCCATGAACACATATTCACAGTACCTCTGTTGATGGATTAATATAGGGGGTTATGCCATCCGGATCCATCTGGTTCATTGGGGATTAATTACCATAGTCCACATTTTTTTCCAGGTGTAATATATTGGGAAATGTTTGATTAATTATCACATATATATCATTATAGGTCCATAATAGATGTATATCTACTGTGAATGGAAGAAATCACGCACCACCAAAGGGATCGTTGAAACCCTATAAATGATGGGATAAACCACCTATCAACTGGGGATCTCTTCCATCCCCCGTATCAACTATGTCTGTACCATGTCCCATGCCTCTGAAGCCTCTGAAGCCGATCCATCTCTCGAGGTGGTTGACGATGACGATTAAACTCGCGGCAACAAGACGTGAACCACTGTGCAGATGTGATAACCAAAAGTTGCATATATATATATATTATGTATAAATGTATAAATGCCATAGATGTAGAATTATTGGATGACAGATACACCAGATGAAGGAACAAACACATCTAGTTCCTGAAACATCATCAAGAAGGAAGAATCGCGCTGACCTAATCGGGTCATGTGCTTCCCAATCGGGCCGTCGGCGGCGCTGCCGATGCTTGCGGCGGAGTTCGACCGCAGCTGGGGTGGAGGGATCAGCTGTGGATGGAGAGACAATCAACAAAGATGGTGATTTGATCAACAGGAATGGGTGTTTAACACAAGGGGATTGAACCGCCCACTAGACTTATATCAGAAAGGGTTGAAGAGACAGACAATCGAGGGGTCTCAACCAGGATTTGTTTTTTCCGCGTAGTGGTGTCCGCACCATCAATCTTGCTGCAAGATAGCCTTCCAATCTCAATGACTCAAGGTGTTTTGATGCTGTTTGGGGTCCTCAACAAAAGATTCCGGGGGAGCCCACGGACCAGATTCTCCACAGATAGCCAGCATCTAATTAAGAACGACGACGAGTTACAGTGATTCGTCGCAGTGTGGGATTTTTGTGCATCCACTGTAACGCTTCGCGTGTCGCGTGCAGACTTTGCCAATGGTCGTGACGCGATTTGTTTCACAGCTCGACGCCAGTGTGACCGATGATACTAGGTGTCGGACTCCAATCTTGGATGAACACCTATACAGATATCATGTGCATTGTACCACCTGGCAAGATAGATGTGACCTCACTTCAATGGCCATTTCAGGAACCTAAATTGGAGGTACCTACAATATGTAAGGCCTATGTAAGGCCTATGTAAGGGGATATCCCCCCAAAATATGGCCTTATATGGTACAGTACCTCCAATTTAGGATCCTGGAATTCCCATTGATCACTCAATCTTTGGATATCTGCGAATCTAGAAAGACCCAGTATGTGAAGCTGATACCCTGACGAACATGTAGCAAAACAAAAAAAGCAACAACCGCATCCACATGAACCTCTTTGGACGTTGAACAGAAGAACATGTCATGACATGTCGAGATTCGGGTGTGTTCAAAAATAAGAACCCCCAAAATCAAATGATCTACCATGTTGTTCCCCATTGTGTATGGTCCATTTGACGCTGGCCTAGTTGACAACTTCCAACCGGTTCCACCACTACCAACTCCGCTGGGATTGTGCATTGGATGGTAAGATCCATGCAGTCAGAGTGGGGCCTTATATTCCGACAGCTCAGTATAATCCTTACGTATATCTAAGGTATGTAAATTCACAAAACATGTCATGATTGACGATATATTGTAGTAGTAAATTGTAGTAGACCCTAGTGAGAAACCATGCTTGCACTTATGCAACATGCCTATGCCTGTTGGCGTTGGGCGCTGGGGTCCCTACAGTTTCAGTGGGCGCAGAGCAACGAGGGAATCTCTGCTGCTGATTCCTGCTGGAGCTGGGGAATACCATTGGCAACTGTGTCACCCTGGGTCTCAGTTGTTTGTTCAGAAATGGGTGCAGAAATCTTGTTGTGGCACCTGGGTCCCAAGTCCATCCAATCCATCCAAGTCCGGTAATTTGTAAGGTAAGAACATATATCCATTCAAGTATCCATGGTGTATATCCGACTCACAAGTAAAGGGTTTTGGTATGGTATAAAATTCATGGAGTAGCTTTCCGGGAGTACGTATACCAATGTTTGATCATGTGTCCAAACGCCAATTGTGTTATGAGTCAAACATATTCAAGAATTGGCCCTGAGAGGTCCACAATTCTCTGGTCAGCAACCCATGCCATGCTGGAGATTTTTCTTCTGGGGCCGCTTTTTTCGACCCCAGAGCGGACACCAGTTGAAAGCTGGAGGAATAATTTTCTGGTTGGTTTGTTTTGATTAAGTTTTGATATATGTTCTTTATTGTTCTTCCATCATCTTCCATCCATTTGATGATCCGAAATGGACCCATGTTTTTGCCGTATTTTTTTCAACTGGGTAGAACCACCAAACCAGAAACTCTATATGTTTATATAAATATTTTATCATAGTTTTGGTTTAGTTGTATCACCATGTATCACCATGATGTTGCTCAGCAACATCCAGCAGCAATATGTGCAAGTCAAGACCCAAGATCGAGGGACCCAGAATCAACTGCGCACTTGAGAGCGGCCTCAAACTGCTCGATTTTTTAATGCAGAAATTTGTCAATCGGCAAAGACAGGAAGTCTTCACAACTGGATTCATACAGTCTTTTTGTACTGAAGTGGAGCCCCAAAATCATCCATTTTTTGAGTCATTATCAATGGGAAAACCATGGAAAACCCATACGGGGTACCCATCTATTTTATTTCAGGAAACCTCCGTACGCGCCCTGCATGATGTTTGCTACGGGTCGACATCAGGGGATACCATTGCCAATAGAGACCACTGACGATGAGTTTTTGGATGATGATCATTGAATATCACTGGTTGGTGGTTTCAAACATGACTATTATTTTCCATAATATGACTGGTCAATCCTTCCCACTTTCATATTTTTTAGGATGGTTAAAACCACCAACCAGATCAGTTTGTGTTGCCAGCGCAATTCTATGTGTGTATTGCTTTTATTGTCCTGCTCTATGGATCCAAATATTCCGAAGGTACAATTGGCCACCTATTGTTGAAATCCGAAACACTTCCTAAGGTATTTGGATCCACATAGGGCTGATTGTGGATTCCTTCGGCGTTGTTTGTCCATCCTCTTCATTGTGTGTGTAGTCTTCCGGGTTTTTGCGGCTGATGGGGTGATGGCACGGCATTCTGCCGCGGCACAAAGGGCGCCTTTCGAGGTTCCTGTTGGAAAGTTGATGAATCACAATGGCACCCGTTTCGCGGTGTTATTAAACATGGCTTGCTGGGAAATCCACAAACTATATACATATAGTCCATATAGTATATAATTATATATAATTATATAATGATGTAATCGTATAAATATAAAATATTACTATATATAAATATAATATGAGCTAGAAATTGAAATTGCGAATTTTCCGTTGCCATGTTTCATTACCAGAGGCTAAAAACCCAAATTGAAGGAATCAATTGATATACGGTATACAAATCAATCCTTGATCCACATATACCTTTGAGAAAGTGTTTCGGGTATAAACAAAAGGTACCTTCTTAGGACATATTTGGATCCATAGGAAACAATTCAGATGGATTCACACAGAACTTGTTGAAGGAACAATTTACGGGAAACCCACATGAAAATTGCCGATAAAAACCCGTGGTTTCCTGCAATGTCCTGCCTTTTTTCTCTAAACCAATCCATTGAATCAATCAAGATTGGGAAAATCATCCCCAAATAGAAGAACTAGTCTGGTTGGGGAAACATTAATATTAAATATGTGATAGTCCCCGAGTCATGAAGGTTTCTACGGTTAACAGCTGGGTATTGTAAACAATTTCCCCATGCAAAACATGCCGGCAAGAAGAATTGTTCAATGAAAAAGGCAGGGGAAATCAGACTTTGGTCATTCAGATTGATGTGTTTTGTGATCAGAGACTGGTTTCTCCCTGGCACGGGGTCAACGACTAAACTCAGTAGCGGTGGTCCTCAGACATGTTCTCATCCTTGAAGCATTATATATTGTATACATTGATATTACATTGATAGCACATTGATATTACATTGGTATTACATTGATATTGCATTGATATTACATTGATATTACATTGATATTACATTGATTTTACATTGATACTACATTGATCAGTTGTACGGACAACATACCATGCAGATCTGTTCTATAGCCATGTTGAAGTCTCTTTATGACATGTTTTGCTAGGAAGTATTTGGATCCAGAGGAAAAGGTATATACATACCCTATGGCAACCAATAGGTTGCTATTGAAAGCCACCATTTGCAAAAACGGTGGTAATAGATGCATAATCAAACTACATTGGCCATCTATACCATAGAAAACTGTGGCCGTTTACCAGAGGATACGTAATGTTAAAATCCCCATTAAATACCATTAAGTCACCATTAAACATCATTAAATCTCCATTTAACATCATCAAATGCCCATAAATCCCCATTGATTCCCGGTGAACGCCCAGCTTGGTGATCTGTTTGGCTCCAGCTTGGGCAGATGGTCCGAAAACCAATGATTTTACATAGTTTTTTTTTGTTTTTTTTACTCCCAACATATGAGAGTTTCCAGTAGATTTTACCTTTGTTCTTGCAATGACATGACATGACTGAGCTAAGTAGATAACATTTGATTCATACCCTGATTAGTAGAGAGCTAGACGCAGTAGGTAACCTTCTGCATTCTTCTGCTTAACGACCATCGTTTCACAGCCAGCATTCCAATTCTTCAGACAGCAGCTTCGTTTCACAGCCCCTAAATCTCCGAAAACAATTTTAGAGATGCAGTCATGTTCAGCATATTTCAGCATTTTGACACATGTTTGACCCCAAGATAATCCGAAGCACACAACTTCTATCAACTTATAGCCAATTCTACCCATCTCCTAGGCCCTCCGGTCTTCAAAAAAAACCCGTTGTGACGTGACGGGCCATGGCTGAAGAGGCAGAATCACTAACTTCCTGGGATCATTGGTATAATTAACTAGCAATTGAGATAACTAACTATCGGAATCTATTGGGAATATATGAGCAATAAGTTAAGTAAGTTACTGGCAGGATATCGTGGCTGTAAATCAATTACTTTAGAAAGAATAAGTTGATGTGTTGATTGCAATATGTTGTGATTTGGGGATCAACAACTACAGTCTGATGATACCAACAGAAATTGGTGTTTCATCCAACACGAGACTTGACCCGCAAAAACCGGTGCCAAAAATGAGTGTTGATGGGCACACATACCCTTTGGTAATGCAGAGAAAATAGGGAAATTCCCTATATATGGAGGTTTTAGTGGGAACATAGTCTATATAGAGGCGGATAATTGCCACGTTTGGGTGAAGTTCATAAAATTGATTGAATAAGGTCGCTCTCTGACCTGACAACCTGACACGTGTACTGAGACGTTCAGATAAATTTATGAGAAGCTCAAACAGGTGCAGGGGAAGCAGAAGTACTGCAATTCAGCCATCGAATGCGCAAAAAGTGGAGATACATTCACAGATTAGGTAAACAAAAGTGTTCTTACATTTCTAATGTTGGAACCTGTTTGGAATTATCAGATATCATAATTTAGCCATGTTCTTTTAGCACATATGTACCATGGTTTTCCCATAAACGGGTATGGTTATCCCCACCATTGATATCTTTGTTGGTTGAACTCATTGTTTCTACCCACAATTATATGCCCATGATATTCCCAAGATATTCCCATGATACTTCCTGGATGTTCCCAGTCATTGTTGATGATACCCTCTGGTGTCATCAGTCCTGGCGATTCCCTGGAAGGTGGATCAGCTTCTGCATTTGCTTCAGCCGCTGGGTTAGTGAAGGAAAATGTGCTTGGATGGATGGGTCAAAACCAATGGCTCTCCCAAAACATAACATGAATGCTTTTATCATCTATGCTATGAATGTTTATCAATTTATAGATGAGTTTTTGTTTGAATGTTTATTCATTTGTAGATGATGGTGTTTATCATGTGTTTCAGCTCGTGTCTATATCTATGCACTTATAGATGATGATTTTAGCATTGAGAAGTGGATGTTGGACTGCCAGATCCGTGAGCACCGGGCTAGACCAGGGTATTTGGGTTTTGAACAGTATGGCTACAAGTCAAAATGTCAGATCCACAAACAGACTCTCGGCCGTTTGGATAGGCCAATTTTGTTGGTGATGTTCAATCTATCCAGGGATGAATGAAGGATCTTAAACTGACGGGGACCAAAAGAGCACACAGTCCCCTCCAACAACAATTATATATAGTAAGTAATAGTAAGTCTATTAAATATTGTCAAATCATATCCATATCATTCATATCATCCATATCATCCATATCATCCATATCATCCATATCATCCATATCATCCATATCGATTTGAGTAAAGTTATATATTATATATACAGCATCATCACAACAGCCTCACCATGCCTCACCATTACCGATGCTTTCAATAACCTCCCTTTGGTATGATCGCTCCAATTCACAGAATGACGAAATCAGGGACAAAACAAATCATTTTTAATTCCTGATTTGGGAGCTCTTTGTAAAAATTAATTAAACATTTTTTGGGGGAATTTTGGAATTATGTCCATAATTTCTTCAGATTCTGACCATCAGTCCATGGCCTTTCCAGGTCATCGAGCAATGTGGCCCGTCAACAAGCGGAAGCTCAACTTGAGGCGACCGATGTCGACGGATGTCGACGGATGTCGTACATAACTGGTTAGTTGGCATACAAGACCATAATCAGATATACGTAGATATATATATATAATTATATAATAATATATATGTATAATATATATATATTTAATTACAATTATATATATAGAGATCATATATTATATGATATATATATGGGGTAAGCCCATGAATGGAGACTTACTAACCAGAGTTATCAATGTTACTAACCACTTGCTACTTCCTGGATGATCCTCGGAGTATTGTTCCCTACGTGGGGATAAAAACAAGCCTCTTGGGGAAGAGCATGATATGAAAAATGACTGGTTGGTGGTTTGGAACATGACTTTTATTTTTCCATCTATTGGGAATGTCATCATCCCAACTGACTTTCATATTTGTCAGAGGGGTTGAAACCACCAACCAGAAGATGTGAGATTCTCCACCAGGGGGAAAGGTTTCCAAAGAAAGCTACTGGTCCCCCCTTCAGTTCACCATTGAAATCCCTTGAAATCCAGAATTGCTCTGAATTGCTTGGAAAATTTCGGTATCATCAAACATGGCTGGAAAATCTGAGGTAACTGGCAGCGTTCACATCCACATTTTTCTTTTTGGAACCCGAGGCCTGGTCCCAAAATCCCAACTTCCTCACGGTGATGATGAGCCGTCGCGGTTTCCCAGTTCGCGGTTTCCTGGGGAGATCCTGGAAAGATGGGAGTCTGGGAAAACCTGAAAATTGCGCGAAAACATGGAGGCATTTTTTTTTCGGATGGGAACATGTCGGTGAGTTTTTCCTACCCAAAAAAGGTTTCAGAGTCAGTTTCTTATTTTATCTATGGTGATAATCATTACCAATAAAATTGGTAATTTTGGAACATCCAACATTTTCAAACCCTGACTGGGAGCATCGGGCAGTGATCCATCGTGAAATTCAGCCACCCTGTGACAGGTGCGTGGTTTTTGTGTCATCAAGCGTGATTTTCAACATGCATTTGATGCAAAATGTGGTTTCATCATCTTCGATTTATCAAATGAAGCCGGGCGATAGTTTATCAATGAGAGACAGGAAGGTATTTCGCGATTTTAGGGGGGACTGGTTGTTGAATAGATGATAAAACGTACCAAAAGGTGGTGAAAATAGAACTAGGGTGGGAACCGTGACGTATAGAGCCCCAACATCACCATTTTAATTCGCGTTCAATTTAAACGACAAAATACATCTCAAGATGCAATACAATACACATATTATAGGTGTTAAATATCATTTTCGTGGATTTTTAAGTTGTGAGCTCCCTTTATTTCTGTGACAACAGTTGTGTAACTTTTCGCAACGCGACTCAGGGACGCTGCAAGCCTCCACCTTGCATTCGCGACAGTTGGCGGCCAGTATCCTCTCCTGGAGGTGATCTGGGCTGGAGGACCGGGCGACAAAAACCATTCAGATATTGAATATGTTTATGATTTTTTATGAATGTATGTACTGAATTCATCTGAATTCTAAATATTCTAAATGGATCTAAACGGTATTTAAATTATAATTATATATATATATTCAGAAATTGAATGATTCAGATATGAATTTAATCTTGGGGGTGTATCTAAATGGGTTTGTATACCCCCACTCAATATTAATTATATTAATTATTAATTGTTACATAAATATTGTTTATCATACAGATATTAAGTGAGAATAATCTCCTATGACATCCTATCCCTTTGAGTTGATACCGCCCATATTTTTGCGGTCAAAGTTGGTTTATATACCCAGTTTGGCCAAAGAATGGTCATCAGTCTATTACCATGGGATTTGTATGCCGGCATAGTGGGGATTCCCCTACCGGACACCTGACATACCTGACACTTGGTCAGTTAAATTCATACACCACTTTGGATTAGTTGGTTTACTCAAAAAGGGAAGGCACGTGTGGTTTTGCTGTTTTTTTTGTTCTTTTTCCCAGGCTTCCTGTGATCGTTTAATGAATTTATAGATTGGCGAACCAGCAATTATCATGTTATTGCCATTACTTTTGGTCTTTAGCCAGTACCACTTACCAGCAGATATACCCTGCCTTTGATGCTTCAGGTGGTGATGGTGGTGCTACCAAATTAAATTTGACCAACCGTCCTGGGGCGACGCCTTCACAGATTGTGTTTGCCTGGGAAATACCCACCACTGCTAAGATCTAACGCTTGGGGGCCCTGTTCCCAATTTTGTGTCGATTGATCACGATGATGTGTTCCCTTTTTGTTGGTATATATAACCTATATATATATATACATAGAGATATACATAAAGAGATTACGCGTTGACGCTGGTTGACCATCTCTGTTACTTGATTTGCCCATGTTCTGTCCTGAAACATTATGTGAGATGGTATTTGTTGTCAAATATGGTTCAATGTTAGGTACACTATATGTGTTTATATATATATATATATATAGACATGTAATTAATTTTAGATTAAGACAGCTCAATAGGATTCAATAGATGGTTTGACATGAAGATCGATCGATAGGCAAATAAATCAACATGACATGAGAGCAAGATAGGTAGATGGATTGATTGATAGACAGACAGTTAGATAGTTGGTGAGATAGATAGTTCGATAGTTCGATAATTAGATTGGTAGATAGATAGATAGATAGATAGACAGGTAGATAGGTAGATAGGTAGATAGGTAGATAGATAGGTAGATAGGTAGATAGATAGATAGGTAGATAGATAGATAGGTAGATAGATAGATAGATATAGATAGATATAGATAGATATAGATAGATATAGATAGATATAGATAGATATAGATAGATATAGATATAGATAGATATAGATAGATATAGATAGATATAGATAGATATAG
>Ga0126342_10018154_pt1:0-10000 | contig 12084 bp, 9 predicted proteins | sample Cyp1metagenome_FD_92528 | JGI IMG/M metagenome (GOLD analysis project Ga0126342, IMG submission 92528) | Coral microbial communities from Lord Howe Island, Old Settlement Bay, Australia - Cyphastrea 1 metagenome | ecosystem: Host-associated > Invertebrates > Cnidaria > Coral ... | reverse complement strand
AGAATTCCGGCTGCCAAGAGGCTGCTAAGAACAGGTCAAAGAGAAAGGAGCAATCACCTGAGCATTTTTTTATGGAAACTATATATGGGATCTCCAATGTTTAGTGAAAATAACGCAAGCTAGTTTGAGATAAATTTCGGTCATAGATGTCGTTTACGATATTTATGTCCGGGCGGTGATAACAACAAAATATTGGGAAACAAGAATCTGATGTGATGTTCTCGAACGGTAGGTTTCAAAAACCAATCATAAAACAAAAAAACAAAACAAAAAACAATAGGGCCTCATACCCACCATGCACGGAAATGCAAGCATCTTGCCCACTAAAATTCTGGAAGTTCAGACTGTTTCTGCGTTGCAATGTCACAGTTGCTGTTTCGTCGTGGCATGTTGTGGCAAGTTGCTAAGGGCCCTTGAGCAAACTTCACAGGCGAACCAGCGGATGGTGATTTCAACGCAAAAATATGCCTCAAGTGAGGAGATCCGACAAGGCTTCAAGATAGAAGTCACTGACCTTCGGACCTGGGGTATGGGGTGACAACAACTCATGATGAGAGTGAGAATGATGCGTTTATGTATGGAAATCTAGCAGGTTGTTGATGTTTTAAAGCTGCCAGAAATGATAATGAGACTGATCAACAGCCTCATCCACGTGACCTTACTGTGCTTTCCTGCTGCTCTGCACCAAACTTAGTTCTGACGCAAACACAGGCACACAAATGATGTTGTCCACCGTCTTAAAAACATAGCCATACTGACTCTCTTGTTTGTTGTAGTCGGTGTCGATCGCAATCCATGCCGTGCTCATCAACACCTTGGTTGAGCTGCTTCTAACTCCACACGACCGGCCCCATCATGCTGAAAAAACAACCCAAAATTCGGTTGTGTTTCTTGGACAACCACCACTCCCACTCCGAACAAACAAATCATTCTAAAGCAAGATTGATATTGACGAGTAATATCAACATATTTTTTAAAACAAAAACAAGAAACAAGCTGCCGCAAACCGCCACGATTCTACCCCCAGCTCTGAAAATTCCGAGGTTCCATAAACAGCGTGAGATTTTTGAACCACCCGCTGCGTGCGATGTGGGACCAGCAGCCCTTCTCAGCGTAGAGTTTTTCCGGATCTTGGGCCTGCCGAAAGTCTAGATTCAAATGGTGGGTTCACCAGCGAAGATTGGCCAAATTGCCGAATTGAAAATTTATAATTATATGGAGCTTTTCTACAATGGGGGTACCCCCAAATCAATCCAAATCATTCAAAATTAGACCATGTTATACCATTTTAGTATTCAAACCCATGGTTTTGGAGATGCCTCATGTAGAGAAACACCCATATATTGGTGTATAATTCATAATTCATAACAGTAAAAAACAAGGGAATCGGCTGACTCGCCGCCCTGCAACTGTCGACATCTTGTTTCTTCATTCTCAAGATGCAATGCTGAAACCCAGTGCTTTTCACATTTTTCATCTTTGGAAAGCATTTAGAGAGTATCATTTTGTACTGCGTGGGCCAATTCAAAATGAAGAAAGTGGTATTTCGTGCAGGCGAAACGATCATCTTTTTACCACGCCGGGAAACAAGTTTGGAAATGCCTGTTGATCCAAAAAATCCCATGCCCAAACGGCTTAGAAGCATCTTTTCTCAACTCTGCCGCAAGCACTTGGGAATTCCTAAATGGAACTCCACTGGAAGCTTCGCGCCCACTCCCAACGATTTTCTTTGGTTCCTCCATGGGATTTGTCTTTTTGGGCAAAAGGGATTAGCTTCCATTTGTTCAAGTGTTTTTTGTGTTGGGTATGTGCAAGCGTAACAACATATTCTATCAACATAACATCAAACTTATGTTCGCGCACGTTGACAACATGTGCAAGCGTAGCAACACATTCTATGAACGTAACATCAAACTTGTGTTCGCACACGTGAACAGCATGTGCAAGAGTAGCAGCATATTTTTTCTATGGTAGCATGCCATTCCACCCCACTCCACCCCATCTCTAACGTAGCATCATGTAGGTGTGCAAGTGCCAAGGAACGTTATTAGCCCCATCTGATCCCACCCCACCTCATCTCTAACGTAGCATCATGTAGGTGCGCAAAGGCCAAGGAACGTTATTAGCCCCACCCCACCCCACCCGACCCCACCCCACCCCATCTCTAACATAGCATCATTTTGGCGTGCAAGTGCCAAGGAACCTTAGCCCCAACCCACCCAAACCCACCCCACCCCCACCACAACATGGAAGTATACGACAGCAAAAAATAACACGCCTTCTGGGGCGGCGAGTCAGCCGATAGCCAAAAACAACCAGAAGTTTGCCACAATAGTAAAAACATGCGTATTATGCTGATTGGTGAAGAACTGGAATTCTATAATAATGGATTATGATCAGCAATGATAATTTCCAGTTTGTGGGATAATCTCCCAACTAATCATCGACCAACAGGGGTTTGAACACTGCTCATATGTTGGCTAAGTTGGCAAACAGAACTCCAATGGCTAGTGGGTTTATGATAAAGTGGGTTTATGTTAAAGTAGATAAATCTACAGTTTGTATGTCATAAACCAGCCTGGAACTGGGGGGGGGGCGCCACTTTCTCGGTACCTCAGAATCATCTGAAACTGGTCACTTTTAACGGGCAAACATGGGCAAACCACTGGTTTGCAGTTTGCGGTACCCCTAGTTGAGGAAACACCGCTGTAGATCTAAGGTCAAGTTGTCCAACTCATTTCTAGGTGCCTCCAAGAAATACAAATGGGTTTGATATCTTCAAAATATATATGCCCGTACCCTCTGCTAACGGCAATGGACATTTCCCTAAAAATTGTGATTTTTGAGAAATCATGTGTAAATGGGTGATTTTCCATTGCCATGAGTACCAGAGAGTAGATCTCTCCAACATTTTGATTCTTGGAACTACAGGGATCTTCCCCCATACGCCAATCTCAAGGCTGGCTGCGCCTGTTGATTGATCGAGTCCAAGACTCCCTTCCTCAGGATGGCTAGGAAGTCATTGCATTCACAGGATGGGTCCCATGTCTGAATGAACATGTACCAACGCACCATTATTTCGACTCAAACCTTGACATTGCACCTTTTGAATGATGCTGATCACGTTTCAAAGAGATACTTTTTTAAAGTGAAAATCGGATTTGTTCGTCACTTTGTAGCTGCCTTGGCCCCCAAGACACGTCAATTTCAAAGTACCTCAAGATACCTCAAATTCATCTAGGCAAAAACACCACCACTTTTGGGTCAACCGCCATTTTTATTCCAGGTTTCTTTTCACTCAAATTTGCATGGCATTTCTATGGACGTTTCGGGTTCAGCATCCAAGGTACGCCAGGCTGCGCACATCCTTGGTGTTCGCCAGGATGGGTCGGTTGTAACGCATGAAGTTGCCAGAATGTTCCACCTCGGTTGCTATCCACTGGTGCTCCAACATGGTTAAAACGTATTAAACCGTGTTCAACTATCAAGAATGGGCGGTTGAAACAAGTTGAAACAACAAAATAGGAACACCAAATAGATACGGTATCGTGTTCAATGAGTATTACATAACACATGTTCCAAAAAAACGTCAACTTATACACCCAGCAAACTTGAAGTTCTACACCATCAAGGCATCCTGATTCTTTGGAATGCTGCTTTCAAGCATGCCCCTGGGTTCAGATGGATTTAATTGGATTTAGATTCAATTCAGACCTTTTCTGCATGACAGTTTTCCCCCCACGTTGCACTCACCTAGCCACCATTCAGGCTGCAGAAAGATCTTGGACCCTTCCCGCCCAATGCTAAGAACCCAACAGGGACATAGACGCCCTATAAAATAAATATGAATAGCTTAACCGAAAAACATCAGTTCAAATAACTTCTCTGGGGGATTCTGGGGGCATCATTAATTCATTGGGGCCTTGGGTTTAACAATTCTGACCCAGGCCCATCCAGGCCCCCAAACATCCATGGTGAGTCTGGTGGCTGCTCGCCTGCTTCCAACTGAACTCTGGAGTATATGTTGGCACATGTTAGTAAATGTTGGTAAATGTTGGTAAATATCTGGATGGAGCATCAAAGGTCAAGTTGAAGGTATTTGAAGGTATATCCGAGGTTTCAGGACTTGCATTTGGCTTTGAATATGGCGACTATGTCCACTACGGCAGACAAATACTTACATTACCATTACATATTGAAAACTGCACTGACTCACTCACTCGCTCTCTCTCTCTCTCTCTCTCTCCCCCTCTCTCTCTTTCTGTCTGTATCTACATATGTATATATATACATATATATGTGTGTGTGTGTGTTCATGCATGTGTAATATGCATATGTATATATATATAGTATATATATATATGTGCGCGTGTGTCTGTGCATGTGGAACGTCTGAACAGACTTAAAACTTCGCGGGCTGCTTATATTATTATTAACATTTTATCGCAGGGGATCACCGGGGTCCCGGGGGGGTCGGTGATCAACGAAGACACCTCCCCGGGACCCGTGTAAACGTAGCTGCGGGGCTTTGGTGGTGCACCTGGGCGCAGTTAAGTCGCAGCTGGTGGCCACCATAGCCCCATATATATATATGCATATTCTGGTCATTTCTTATATATATTTATATCTTGTCTAATTGCACGTTTTGGGATTCAGTTCCCGACGGATCACTCCAATGATCCAGTTCTATTCTATTGTGTGTGTAGTACTATATATAGATTTCAAAGCAGGCGTTGTCACACGCATACATTCCGCGCTTCACTTGAACTGTGGTTGTACTGTCCCCTGTTCGGCTGCCTTGTTTTATGACCAAAACTGGGGAGCCGCAAACTTTCCACAGCTACATGTATGATATACCATGAAGCGCGGACTTGGGAGCCCCGGACTTGAAAACTAAAAAAATGCATCAATTCATTGGCTCATATGTCCAACCATTATTCATTGATCGCTTTTGGTTGTTCTACTCATCTATTGTGTGTATATCGATTTGTCTGAAAGTAGGGCACCCCAGCATCCTGTGATTGATCATCATTTTCCATGTCAAACTTGCAATTTTTCTGACACACCCATATGGAAATTGTGGTCTTATCCAATTGCTTGGATACTTGTCGGTGGCCCCCATCCCAGCGTGCACGTCAATTTAGGCCCCACTTTTCTCAATGTTACATTGAAACCAGGAACCAGTGGCATTGGTTGGGGAAAAAACGCTTGTGTGGAAACCATTTATCTGCATTGAACATCTGATGGTACTGGTGCACAGTGACTTGACAGTCCAAGAGGTGAGTGGTAAATAGAGGAAAGTAACCATAGCATAAACCAGTTATAATTACAAACCAGAGTTTTTGAGCACTTATAAACCGGTGATAAAACCAGCTATAAAACAAATTATCTAAAAATCAATTCTATATATAAACTATATACGTACCGTACAAGCATATTAGCCAGTCTTCTCTGGTATACCTCAGCTTAGCCATTTGCCATTCCTGGATTTCCTGGACCCGAAGTCACGCCTGCAGCGTGAGCCAAACTGCAAGGCCTGGTTTCGTAGGGAATTCTTGGAGATCGCGCTCAGAGGCGACCTGCAGGTTGCGCCGAGAGCCGGTTGCGTTTGTGAGGATTTTGTGACATTTTATGATGAGCAGTTGCTATTGATGAGCCACTTTTCACAATAATAGCAATACAATCATTAAATATATGAGGATGGCTAGGATGAAGAGAAACTATGATCACTGACAATCAATGAGAATCTGTGGGATCTGCGTCCTAATATCAGTGATTGTCAGCGAAGGTCAGTGACCATTGGATACCCACGGTGAATGTGGAATGCTGTTTGCGTGCTGTTTGCATGCTCCGGCACGTGTTTCTTTGTGCATCAAGCCTGTTCTTACTACATACCAACCTGCTCGTAGCAAAAATGTTGGTGCTGATCCACTATATGAGTGCCAGATTTTTCTCAATAAATGTCCGAAACACCTAACCAGCACCACTGGCAAAGGTTTAATCCACTGAACATGCTGTTGTATCTGTTGTTGATATCGTAACTCTCTTCTTACTCAAGAAAAGGTTGGGCCAAAAATGCCAATCTTTGAGAATTTAATGCCATTTCACACCATTTTGGCTGCTGAAATTCCTATGGAATACATCCATTAACACAACAAATCCATGAACTGCATAAACCAAGATTCGGCCTAGAAAAATGCCACGACAGTTCCAATTTCCAGCCATGAACGTGCCTGGATTCAGCTTGCTCCACATCAGGTCGTTTGTTAGCATCCTGCAGGTCAGAGAAAATATGATAAAAACCTTGGGAAGAACTGGGAGGATTTGGGCAGACTACGAATTCCCACCCCATGTTAGCGCATTTCTATCTCTGATCATTTCTATCAAGTTGCGACGTCATTTCCTGATTTTTCTGGCCATGGTTGGGCACTTCGGAAGCGTCCACAGTCTAGGGAATCATGGCTGGCCAGTCGCTCACAGGGATGGTTGATTTAAAAAAACTAGGAGAAAACCGTCACTTGAAGCAGATCTAGTTGACCACACAACCATATTAATCTGGTAAAGCCCCCCCCAAAAAGATAGCATTTGGGGATGGTTTATACTGTATACATCTGTATACCATCCGTTTATGGTAAATTTGAGGATGGTATACTATTGCTTTACCAACATTATCATTATGATTATTACTATCATTATATACTCTCTCTCTCTCTGTCTCTCCCCATCGCCTTCACAAGGGTGAATTTTTGATTTGGACTAACACACCAAATGCATCCAAATGCCTCAAAGACTTAGGTAACCCAGGTACTATCTAATATTATTTAATCACAGGATGTATGCCGCATTGACCCATGTGTGTTGTTGTCATGCTGGAGTCTGGAATAGATGAAATATGGAAATCTCATGAAATTTCACCAAAAGCAACTCGCAGCACGTGAATAGCTATTGAACAACTCATAGTCTATCTACTTCAGGATGATTCTGCACAGAACTGGGTTTTACTTGAGATAAAATAGAAACTTAATCATCCACAACAAAGGGAAAAACTCATTCTCACTAATTTCAATGTAGTAGTTTACATAATATATATATATTATGTGATATTTCTCTCCAGATTCATGTATAGTTATATATTTTTGTTTGTGTGTGCTGCAAATATAAACACATACATATATTATATACTATATAGTTACCTATATGTTAACTATATTTCAAATATATATATATATATATTCCATATATACAGATATTAAAAATATCATATATAGTATACTAATAGCTAACTATAATTATTCATATGTAATATTAAACACACACACATATATATATAGTCATATTAACATGATATAACTGGATTCGACTTCAGCATCCGCGGGACGATTTTGCCCGCCCAGGCGGTCCAGCGACAAGTTCGGCGAGGATTGGCCGTGCGGCAGCAAGGGCTCCGACAGGGCGGGGCTGCTGTTGATGCCGGTCCTGACGGGTGGTTAGGGTGTAAACTTGAGCAAAACATGTGGATAAAAGGTAGAAAACAATAGAAAACACAGTTTTGATGGTGGTTAAATGGGTTAATATACATATTTCACAGTGGCTATGGCTATTTGTGGCTATTCAATGCTATTCATAATGACAATTGATGGTTGAATTGCTGTTTCGGATCTGCTTTCTGATCTTAAATGGCACTGCACCCTGGCCCCTTGACAAATAATGTTCCTTCAAATAATGTTTCTACAAATAAATATAGCTGTGCATCAGGTGAAAAAAACAGCCACTGGAGAGGAAAGAAAGACTGCTCTGCCCAACTGGCAAGAGAAGGCAATCACTTCCCACAGGCTGAAAAAAGGGGTTGAATCCCTGCGGGCTATTAATTATGGTTAAGAATGGTTACAAGATGGTGCCCCAAGGTAGCTAAGTGATGCTAAGTGGGTTTATAACTCTATAGCTAGGACTCTTGGTAGATATATCTATAGATATCTATAGTTACAGTAATGGGATTGGGGGGGGCACCACATTGCATCTAACGTTGCCTGCAGATTAAGAAACACCCTGGTTGGCTCATTTGGGGATGTCCACTTTGAAGGGAAATTCACACTTTTGACGGTGGGCCCCGCTATGAATCATACGATTGTTTGTCATCCGGGGTTGACATTACGGAAAAAGGTCAGCATAATCGTGATTCAAGATTACAAACATCTGCAGTCTCCTGGGTCATAGGTTTTGACCAATGAATAATTTATAGGAACCTTGGATCAGAAAGCGCGACGGCCTCGTCCAGTGCACTTTCTGCTTTTCAGGATTCTCAAACTTCCTGTCACGTCGGTGCATCTGACTGCTCGATCGAAACTAGTTTGTGTCAATGGCGGTGTGAAGATGGTCAGAAAAACATCGGAAATCTGAGACGATTTATACCTCAGAACTCCAAGAAAGACACCAAAACAGGATCAAAACAGCCTGCCTGTTTTGCATGCATGCAAATCAATTTAAAAACACATAAATACATGAATAAATAAATAAATAAATAATAAATAAACAAACAAATAAATAAATAACAAATATATACGCATAATATCTAAATAAATGACTGAATAAATCTAAATATGTGTAAATTTCTATAGATACACATAAACAACATATATTCCAAAGTTTCTTTTTGCAAACGATCTCATTTCACGACTGGCGAAGGGCCTATAGCCCATCAATCCATCAAGACCCAAGCCTATAAACATCATAAAAAATGAATGACGGCAACACTAAACTATGCATCACAAGCAAGAATATACACATGCATATATATATATATACATATATATATATATAGATGTGTGTAATGACAACGATATTGTAACTTGATGTAACCTGTATTACTGTAGCTCTTCCAGCCCATCCGGCCCAGGTGGGGCGTTTTTCGGCGCCTGCACAAAGCTTCGTTCAACGACAGCACTTGTTGGATGGCAGCCATCTGTGCCGTCAGCAGCTCCCCGAAGCCTTCGAAATCAGAAAGGGAAAGGTTTAGCCATCCCAATGGGAGAGGGATTCATGGATATTTGCATTGTTGTTCTCTCTCTCTCTCTCTCACTCATATCTATTTATACATAAGTATAAATATGGCATGTCAATATATTTATATGTGGCAGTGGATTTACCACAGTCATATTAGAGTCAAAATTTGATGATCAAGCACGGTTGAATCATAAAATCTCCAAACCACTCGCGAGCACCGACAAAAACGCGAGCCACTCCAACCTTCATCACGCGCGACCGGCATTGCCGGCTGACGCGTTTTGTCGCTGTACCAGGTCAGAGTTTTACAACCCACGGGACCCAAGGGATGGGGTGCTACCCTGGCAGGTTGTACCCTCAGGCTTGGGATGATTGGATCACTCTGTTCGAGTTGTGCTTTGCCGGCCTTCCGAACTAGATATGGATGGCAGTTGGGTTTTTATACACGGCCAGGAAAGTTACCCCTGAAACAATTCTTCAGAAGACACTGCTTCCCGCATATCACCGAGCGGCTCACCCATTGTGACCCTGAGCCCAAATGTCATGGTGGGGATGTCCTCATGAATTCAAGTGGAGCCCGTGGAGCCCGTGGAGCCCGGTTCCAAATAGCATTCATGTTTGCATAATCTTGCGGTAGTCAAAAGGTCAACAGGTGTAGACATAATATATATATATATATAATATTATGAATATATAATGTGTATATATCTTTATATACGCATATGTATACATAAATAAAAATATATCTATATATATATAACATATATATATAAATATATATTGTATGTAAGTATGTATGTATGTATCTAATGTAATGTAATGAAACGTAATGCAAAGTAACGTAACGTAATGTAATGTATGTATGTATGTATGTATGTGTATGTATGTGTATGTATGGGTATGTATGTATGTATGTATGTATGTATGTGTATGTATGTGTATGTATGTGTATGTATGTGTATGTATGTGTATGTATGTGTATGTATGTGTATGTATGTGT
>Ga0126342_10018153_pt1 | contig 12084 bp, 8 predicted proteins | sample Cyp1metagenome_FD_92528 | JGI IMG/M metagenome (GOLD analysis project Ga0126342, IMG submission 92528) | Coral microbial communities from Lord Howe Island, Old Settlement Bay, Australia - Cyphastrea 1 metagenome | ecosystem: Host-associated > Invertebrates > Cnidaria > Coral ... | reverse complement strand
TTTGTGCATATTTCGGAGACACGGTGGGCTTGACCCTATCGTGTCTGGAGGCAATCCCCATGGATTTGTGTGGTTTTTGTTTGGTGTGGCTCCGGCCCCGTTTTGTGTTGTTTCGCTGTTTTCCCTGCTGGCGAAACGCAAATCTGGCCGGGAGATTTGCGGGTCGTCGCTGTTGCCGTTTTTTTGTTTGTTCTCGTTGTTTTTGTGTTTCCATGATGTGCATCGGTTGTGAAGCCAAAGAGTTTCATATTTTTTGCACACTTTTTTACCGCTTCTCTCACTGTCAGGACCGAGCCTTAGAGCGAGATCGGCCGCAACAGAGGAAAAAAAACTGTTTTTAGAAGAGAATAAAAGCTTTTGATCCTCAGGATCGCTTTTAGGAATTTCGTCAAGACTGGGGAATCCAGTTTGCCGTTTGCACAAAAACCACTCCTTGGTTTTTGTGACCTTTGAACAGTATGTGAACTGAATGCCCAACGATACTCGTTGGCTCAAGCCCGAGCGAGAGAAACCGAGTGTGTGTTGAAGCGTTGCTTGTTGTCTGGAGTGATTTGAGCGAGAGAGCACGGAAAGTTTGACTCTGAAAGCGTTTGGGTAACTTTGATCGCGATAGGTTTTGCTTTGGTTTTCAACGTACAACTTAGCGGTGCAAAGTTTTACGGATTGTCGCAAAAGTGTACACCCATGTGTCACCGCAAGACTGCCCATTTTGAGGTCCTTGGTTTTGGAAGCTCATTTTGCTCAATCTTGCGCCCACTTCTTGCTACTGTATTCCCTTCTCGGTTGGCGGAGTTCGCTGCAAGCGCCTCAAGGTTGCTGCGCATGTGTTAGTCAAGCGGTGGTTTGCGGCGCCTCCTCCTTCCACCTTTCAATGCTTCGTCAGAAAAGTGAAAAATGCTCATAGAAAAATATATTTTGGCGGTTTGCTGCGGTAGGTTTTGTTTTTGTCTTGCAGCGATATCGCTCATGTGGCTCTTGCATTTTTTTTTCCTCGGGGTGCGGCCGATTTAGCTCTAAGGCTCGGTCCTTTGTAAATATATAAACAAATTGGGAAAATAATGCAATGACGGAGAATCCGAAGACCCAAGTCAAGCTGTACGCACAAGCGTGGCAACCACTATCAAAACACAAATGCCATCGTGCAGACAAAGTGCAAATCCCCCGGCCAGATTTGCGTATCGTCCCACGCGTGAGAAACACACAAAGCAACAAAAAACGGGGCCAGGGCCAAACAAACCAACACCACAGTTGCCACACACGGCATTGAAGGGTCCGAACCTTTCGCCGTGCATGAGGCATGAGGCATGCGGCACACTGTGCTGGTTGTTTGGTGGCGGTTGGCCCCAGCCCCATTCCTGGTGGTGTTGCTTCGTGCGTCGAGCCGATACACAAATCTGCCAGGGGATTTGCATTTCGGTCTCTTCGCTTGCTTTGCCCCTTTGTTTGTTGTTTGTTTTTGTTTTGTTTTTTTATCTTTGCCTCATTGGTCCAGCACGGCTGTACAGATCGATCCCATTGTGAATTTTGTTTTCTCACATTTTCATCCTTACATTGAGTACAAAGGACCGAGCCTCTGAGCTTCATCGGCCGACACTCCGAGGAAAAAAAAACTTGGTACATTATGGTGTCCATCTTCATCTACGGAGCTGAATCTGGACACTACAATGCGATTGAGACATTTAGAATCCATCGTTTATTTTCTACATCTGGTGTTTCTGCATCATATGGTTGCTTGGCGATTTCAATACTCGCACCGCGCCACAATGGGAGGGATCCGATGCGCACAGTGCGCCTTAACCCTTATTATACCGTAAGAACCCAAGTGTGGCCACATTCTTTGGGGAAACAGGTGCAACTGCCTGAGCGTCAGTGGCCAGTTGTCGTGCAGGATGATTCAGACATTTTCCATTTCGGGACACGACGTCCTTTGCGAGTTTTAATGCCGCGGGACGGGGTGGTGGGCCGCTGTGTGTCATTTTCCATTTGAAAAGCGCCCGACCTCGACAACCCGGCTTTTCAAGTTCTGCCAGTGCCAAACCCAGGAGCCTGGCCAGCTTTGTCCAAAAAGGTGCAACTGCATTGCCTGAGCATCCGTGGCCATGAAACGCACTGTAAAGGTGAATTTATGTGACCCTCATGCTCTCCGCTAACTAAACGTAAGGCACCGTTGCGGGGTACATCCTGCAAGACTTCGGAAACATTAGTAGAACTTTCCGAAAAACATGCAAGGCAAAGGGTAGAATGTAGATTACATTGTAAATAACAAGGACTAGCATGCCCACAATTGTCCACATGTTTCGCACTGCATAGACCTCAAAGTGGGAACGGTTTGCAGTTGTGTTGTTTTCTTTCATGGAAACTACTTGTTTGTGCTGTTAGGGAAAGTGCCCCTTGAACGCCCAACGAAAATGGGACATGTTGGTTGGACCTGTTCCCAAGCTACGTAGGGACCACCAGGACAGTTTTCCGAAATTTTGGCACAACCAGAAGAGGGAATGAAAGGGGAAACGCACCGCTGAACGCACAACGGAACAAACGGTTGCGTGGACCGTAGCAAACGCGCCAAACCTTTTCGAACATATCTTAAATCCCACTCCGAAAACATCACAGCAATTTCTTTGTCGAAATTGTTTGGTTGCGACATGTTGTGACTACGTCGCACCTGTTGCCAAATTGAAACCAACTGTCTAGACTCCAGACAAAATTACCTCAGCATAAGCGGCCTGGCCTCTGCATCGGATGTTGCAACTGCACCAAAGGGCAGTCGAGAACGGACATAGAAAATGTTAGTGGGAGGTGCCGATGGGCGCTGCTATGGCCCAAACCGAAACACAACAGGGACTTTCCATTTCCTGAGAAAACATGTTGTTGGCATATCAAACCAATGCGTTGATTGCATGCGCTCCAATCACATTTTTTCTCGTGTATTTCCTGATAAAGTAGTCCCTTCGTGTTGGCCCTGGCGTTTCCTCTAGGGCCTTCAACTTTTGGAATATTCAGAAAATTGCTGAACGTGCTGGCTCTCTACACATTTCACCAACATGTGCAGTTTGAACAGCAGTTTGTTCCCAGCCTTAACATGTCTTGTTTGTAGGCAATGCTCCAAGCACTTGAGACGTCTCAAAAGATCAAAGAGGCCGCAAACATGGTGAAACGTGTGTTCCTCAGACCAAAAAAAAAATGTTAGTTTGTTACTCTCCCTGGATTTTTGGCAACATGTTTTTCTTAAATCCCAAATCTCTGGTTTTTAAACAACCTCAAAACGTTGCAGAACGTCCCGCATGGAGAATTTGGATGGCGCCGCCTTGGCGACGACCAAATTTGTCACCGGTGGTGAAGAGGCCAAAGGGTGGGATTTTTTTTTGTTGTCGATGTTTGATGTTAGCAAACTATGTTCCATCAGTTTCATCCCCCAAAATCGAGACACACAGACACACCTTTGCGTTTTTGAAGGATGGTGGAAAGCATCAAGCCGATTCATCAATATGAAACCAAGAGTTGGGCCAGATTTACCAATAAGGACACTGACCGATCCCAGTTTTCAGGTTCCATGTCAGATCTATGGGATGACGAAATTGAGCAGGGACCATGTGGACCATGTCGCTGAAGTTTCCCAAGAAACAGGTTGTAAGAAAAAAAAGGGATTTGTGTGTTTTTTCAAGGCAGAGTTCGCACATGCATCGTCAACGATTTTAATTTGTGTGGCATGTATTCTTTTCAGCTACAACTTCATGTGCTGTGAAGGTGATGTGTTGTTGGAGATAAATAATTTTGGAAAATGTATTTTCACGTTTGCGGCAATTTTCGACTTCCATGATCTTCCATGAATCATCAACCCAACCCATTTCATCACCACCATGACAAGGCCCTTTGGAAAGCGGTTGGTAGCTGTGTGTACACGACCCGGAAACGTTCTTTCTCAGGGGGTTAGAACCATGGGTACATTCGTCAAAAATGAACAAATGTTGTTTGTTTCAGGATGTTCATAAATCCATGTTTGACGGTTTTAGGTGAACTGATCTACATCCACATTTTGACAGAACTCTTATCCTGCGGCAGAGGTATCCTCGAAGAGATATCCGATGTATTGATCATTGCCTAATAAAAATGAATCTGTTTACACAACCAACCTTGTTATATATATATATATTGGTGACTAATAAGCAATCTGTTATAGGCTCGATAAATACTTTCACCGTTTACACAATCTGTTACAACCAGCCTTGTTTGATTACTAGACATTTTGGGGAGGATTTTTTCTGCGGTCATGTTGCAGTAACAAGTGAAATTGCCATATTGTACTGAGCATATTGCGGTAGTTTCAACCTGCCCAAGACATGTATGGGGGCAAGTGTGGAGTCAACTAAATACGTGAAGATCCTGATTTTTCCCCTTATTGCCGAGTCCATTTTCCCAGTTGAACATCACCCTATGCTGGTTGTCCTATGATTTTTCTCATTTTCGGTCTGCTTTCCCTATTTTGCTTGGAAATTCTCCGGTGGCAGGCTGCTGAAGCGTCTCTTTCTGTGCCTGTCACCCTTGAAAGTCGTGTGGGGACCTCGAGCGTCCAAAATCTGTCGCCTTGGACATTGTCGACCCATTTTTTTTGGCTATGCCATGGTATGCCAGGATCCGCAAAACTGCCAAGATCATCCAAGGTCCATGAACAGCTATTGCCAGCATCATGAACTTTTCACACCAGATCAAACATGAGATTTTCATTGACAGTATGACTCACCAAGGATGAAGAAATCGACCATGAAACCACTGAGGATTTTGGTGCTGATCGTATTCCTGTTGCACTTGCGCAGAGAGCCTGGAGCCTGAGCAAATCATGTTCACGTTTTTCCAGGAAGTGCCTGACTGCCATGAGTATATGTATAGGCTGTATAGGTAAATGTATATTTTGCATGCACACACAAATGGTTATCCTTTAAAAACAACATAACGTTGCAGGCCTTGCACGACCGAAGACCAAAGATTCAAACATGGCAATGTTCCAAAATCGTCAGAGGGCTGAATAGGTTGGTTTGACTCAACAGATTGGCATGTTCTCAACAGATTGGGGGTTTCCGAAAAAGTCGTGGGGGTAACCCTCATCCATGGTAGCGGTACCATGACTGGGCGGACATCTCCATGGAATCCTCCTGAAATGTCATTGCTGCCATTGCTGCCATTGCTGCCATTGCTATCCATTGCTACACTCAATGAGTAATCCTAACTAATTTAACCATCCCTTCCGTTCCAATATTCTAAACCCGAAAAAACCCTAAACTATGGTCCCATCAACAATGGTATTTTTTGGATGGGATTACTACAAGAAATGGAATGTGGAAATGGTCCCAATGAAATGTGGAAATTCCCGGCCCAGAAAATCCCATGGGTTTCTCCCAAGCCGGGCCTACGTTTCAGACACGTTTCGGACGTCCCTTGGAGGCCTTCCAAATTGGCCCAATGGCTGGAGATGTCCCGGGTGGCTTTGCAGGACCGATCTTTGGTCGTTGGTCCAGGAATTCCATGGGAAAATTGGACCACAAAATTAAACATGGTGATTTTCCATAGTTTTTTGTATGTTTACCAGAGGGTAAATACCTGACAAATTATTTTTAATCAGAACCATCCATGAAAAGCAGCTATTTTTTGTGGACGAAAAAACATGGTTGAAATCAACAGCCCATCATTTCACTGAGAATTTCACCCAAATTTGACACTTTGACAGTTTGACAAAGCCCATTCGATGGTTCAGCTAATGTTCTGATAAACCCAGACGTCAGAGTATATTGCTGGTTGGTGGTGACTGGAACCATGGAATTTGGATTGACTTTCCATTCAGTTGGGAATGGAATAATCATCCCAACTGACTGTATAGTATTTTTCAGAGGGGTAGGTATACCACCAACCAGATAATTAATTTGTAAATAAAGACACCAATTTTAGTTGACAAACTTAGATAATTTCTAGTTATATATATATATATTTAAATATCCCATGTCTTTCACCAGTAGATCCCTATGTTTGTTGCTTGATATCCCAATGTTTCATCAAGATTTCCCATATGAATCCCATTCAGAAAAATCACTTTCTGAACTTTTTTCGTTTTGCCTTAGAAGTCCCATACTAATTCCATCCATTAATCATAATCCCATTAATGTACTATTCATCCCATATGAATTCCATATTTTCCATATTTTCCATGTATATATATATATAATTATATATATAATTTCCATGAAACTCCACATTTCCCATAGATTTTCCAGATATTTTCCATCAAGCTCCAGGCTGAGCTTCTGCACGGCTTGACCTGTGCCTGCTGCTTGGGGCTGTTGGCGGCCTCCTTCACGGAGGCCGCCGCGTGGACCATGGGCAACTATGATGTCATGCTTAGGGTCTATGATGTGGTTACCCTCGGGTAAAACATACAAAAAGCTATTGAAAATGGCCATTTATATAATTAGTTCGTGGATTTTCGATGAACATAAGGTGATTTTCCATAGTTTACCAGAGGGTAAGGCTTAGGGTCTGAATAAGATGATAACTCCATAGAACTCCCATTATGATTACAGTATCACTGCAGTAGCAATGATGGTGATGATGGTGATGGTGATGTTGATGGTGATGGGGATGGTGATGGTGATGGGGATGGTGATGGTGATTGTGATGGTGGTGATGATGATGATGATGGTGATGATGATGACAATGATGATGATCATGATGATGATGATGATGATCATAATGATGATGAAGAAGAAGATGAAACCACATAAATAGGTGTAATAGATACCAATAGTTTGTGAATAAGTTCATTTATCCCCATGTTATGAACCACCAACTAGGGTGTTAATATATCCTTATTTCATGATTAATATATTATTCATAATTATTTAATAAGAATGTTATTGTTATGGATACAATAATGGGAGAATACATTAACCAACCACGAATAATATATCTCATAATTTCTGGAATATGTTATTCTCCAATTATTGAGAAGCTATTATTGTTCATTATACATGATTGATGAAATGCAAGATATCATTCATTGAATGGGAGGTGCCCAACCATGTGAGGGAGTATTCATCAGCCAACCACGTGGATACCCCCCCCCAAAAAAGGGATATATTATTCATGGGATAGCAACGATCATGGGAGAATGTGTGGATTTTTTCTATAGAGTTTTGCAGGGGATGACAACAGGTTTACCAGCAACAGGTTGTGATTTGTGCAACCATAAAAAGCCTAAAATCCTAAACCCTAAACTAGTAAGCCAATTTTTTCAACATACTATTCTTATGGCAAGCAATGTCCAATGATTCATTGGATCAGCGATTTCGCGTTCGGGATGGTGGAGAAAAGGCCCGGATCGTTCACCACAAGAATCCCCGTGATTCTGACGTTGATGTCCACTAATATTCTTCTCAAGAGTTGGTAATATATTTAATTATAATTTTAATCATTACCCTCTGGTAAACTAACATAAGTCGTAAGTAATGTAAAATCAACATTTTTAATGGGTAAATCAACTATACATCGCCATTTTCAATAGCTATGTTAAATTACCAGAGGGTACTGGATACCTTTGAATTCTCTCCGATCGCAAGATTTTAAGTGATCGCCAGAATTTCAGTGGAAAACCATCTCTCGTTGTATCAATCGTTGACTGTCCATTGCCAAAACATCCTTTAATTTGATATGTTTTGTTTATTATACATATTTTGAGAAGGTACTGGTGTGACTCAAGGTAGTACCTTTTTATGCCATCAGTTTGAGCACCATGGATTCATGTTGAATCCATATTTCATTGGTTATTTTCCTCCCCTGCCAAACCAGCTAGTGAATCCCTTGAATATCCCATCACCACAGTGCAGCTTCAATGCACCGTTTTAAAAAACACCTCAAGTCGCGACTTCCCGAAGACATCAGATGATTTTGGTGAAACACCTCAGTACCCTCTGGTAATTTAACATAGCTATTGAAAATGACCATAGAAATAGTGGATTTACCCAGCTAGAAAATGGTGGATCTTTCCAGTTCGCTATGTTAGTCATAACCAGAAGGGTAAATCCGTTTCCGCGTTTCGAAAAACTGGTGTTTTTCACCAATTTTCATCCCCATCGGCCCATTGGCCCATTGGCCCATGGCCCAGTTGCTGCCGATTCCGGGCGGTCTTGCCCTGTTTGGTTTCCTCCTGCTGGTGACCACCATGGGTTCCTTGGGGCCGACGGGTGATGTCAAACAGCGATTTTTCGATTTCGCCAGGGATTTCAGCAATTGTTGGAAGATCATGGGATAAACCAACAATAATAGTGATATACTGGTGACATCATGGGCATATCCACCAAGTATCTGATGTTTGTGATGTTTGAAGCTGCAAGAGCCAAAAAGCTAAGTAGTGAGTAAGCCATTCATGATCAATGGATATCCACAGATACGGAGGTTTCGTAAGGTCATGGGTGTACCCCCAGTCATCATCCAGTCGCTGTGGATGACCATGACTTAGTAAACCCATGGTTTTGTTGTGGATCCTGAATTTTAAGAACCCCCGAAATTCTCATTTTCCACGGTACTCAAAAAAAACAGAGGTATCACCGGTAACGGAGAAGATCTGACTTTCAGACAGGATTCGGCTCCCGCAGCTTCGGCCAACTTTTCGAGCACGGGATGCTACGGTGACGACATGCCATGACTTTCCATGACTTTGGTTGGATGGATCCGACAATGACGCCCGTAAATTGGTGATATTGGTAGTACATGGTACTGCTATTTTTTATCCGTTGGCAAATGGTTACATTCCATGAAAGTACGGCATGGTTCGGCATGGCAGTGCTGCATTTGGCATGGCATCCTGCTCCAGGTTTAGGGGTCACCTGAATTATTCGAATTGGTTTGAAACGGCCTCGTAACTGCCACGGTGGGCCATGGGCTGGTGCTCCCAACTCGACTCCTTTGCAGAGGCTGGGCTATTTGCTGTGGATCTTGGGAAATCGCACCTATTTTCAGCCTGAGTTGCTGTTCTCCACAAGTGTTGAGTTGAGTGTGAATTATTTAAGGGCTTTGTACTAGATATTTTCATGGAGTTATCTATTTATTTATAGCAGAATTAGTACAATCCTTGATAAGAATCCTGGACTATAATTGACAGAAGTGCAACTAGTTGTTTACTCAAGAAAAATCAACCGCTGTTCTCATGGGCTTAAGACTATATATCAACAGAAGTTCGCCTTTCCTGCTGTGACGACACCATCTGCCCGTGGACCGAGATGACCCAACATCCAGCATATCTGGTCATAAGATAGGCCCCAAGCTTGGCAGGGTTCAACAACGTGAAGCATAGTGGTATAAATGTAGTAGCTGCCCCTCAAAGTAGGTGGTTTTGATCGTGGGACTGCAAGAAACCCATTGGCGAGTCATAAGAACTTTAATGTTGGAGCAACTTCAATTCATGATGCTGTGTTGGTGGGATCACTCAAATCATGTGCGAAACATTCTCCGGCAAAGTGCCATGGTCAAGTCACCTAAAATTCATGGGGTACTGCGGCAATGATTGGGATGGTTTACTGAACATGGTTTACCAGATCCAACAGTGACAGTTGGGAATATCCTGCTCTGATTCCCAGGTTTAAGGCTTAGGCCCAGTTGGGCTTGGTTGGGGTCCCATGATCTTCGTTGATCTTCGAATGTTGGATGATTATTTTTCAAGTCCCATGGTACGCCTTAGTGATCTCCACATCATCCTGGTTGTATCCACATAGAATTGAAAGAAAACGAATCTCATCAGTCAAATTGCAACATGTTTTTTTTTCATGGTGAAACCAACCCACTAATGGTTTCGATCAAGTTACCCTTTGGTAATTTTATAACTATGGAACATAGCTATGTCGGTAAATTTCAATAGTGACTAATAGTGTAGTAGTAATAACATGTAATAACCATAGATGTATGAAAATATCCATGGTTTCCTTTCCCAATCTTTTTGTGACATCACCTATCCCCCATTTGCCAAGCCTTCGCAGGGTCACCCGGAAGCACTTCTGCGACATGGGAGGCGCGTGGACAGGGTTTTTTTCCCCAGCAGATTCACCCTCCGGTGATCAAACATGGAAATGGCAAGTCCCATATTTCATAGGAAAAAACAATGGTTTCTTGTAGATTTTCCCGAAAAAACCAATCCAATGATTGTAATGATTGATGATTTTCCCATGAACACCACCATTTAGCGCTCGTATTTTCCAGCTAGCCATGTTTGATGACAAAAAGCGAGGTTTTTCACAGGGTACGTGGGGGTACCATTTTTTTAGCGATCAGAAAGATATGGATTTGTCGAAATATGCTCGGACAAACCAATGGATGGAATGGGGTACCTAAAATCGGGTCACTCCACGCCACGGCGTATGGGTCAGACTAACAGATGAAACTCAGCTCTATTTTTTTTCCCTCCATTCACTTGCAAGTTTTTTTTTTTTTAATAATAGAATTACAGGTGAAAATATGAAAACGACAGCAAAACCCATGGATGTTCTTTGGTTCAAAGATTTTCCTACCTGAGGACTTCATCAACAAAATATCATGGGCATTCCAGCTGACTGTTGACCAGCACCTAGGGATACCAGGGGATATCAGCCAAGAAATGTAAAGATAAGACCAACAGACAGCATCTATGACAAATCAATGATGTTAATTTGTTCCTTTACATGTATATAAGATATACGTATATAGCTATATATATATACTTCTATAATATATTTGGTGGTCTCTGAATGGGTAAGTTAGCTTCCTGAATCCTCTTGTTGGAGTTATACAGATCTGTTGGCTGACCCCCTTTTGTTTGCGACATCATGATGTCTCCATTTAAGAGAGAAGCTCTGCAGATGTTCTTGGTGAATGTCGCAGAATGTTCTGAACATCTGACGACATGGACATGGACGCTTTTGCTGATAAGGTTGTTTGTAAGTCCTACCTTTGACAGAGTCTCAAGCTTACCGTTTTGGTACTTCAAGTAGATCATTTTTTTTTTCTTCACAAGGGCATCAAGTGGCACTTTTGGATCTACATCATGTGTAAATCAGGATAGTTTCAGATGATGTAGACTAGTGCAAGCATATCATTTTCGCACGACTTTACCACAGTTGATCTGTTTCTGAACGCGTTGGATCAGGCCCATGTCACCAATCGCGGTCGACCTTGAGCTGCTTGGAAAATCTAGGGGCCAGGCTAGGCATTACTTAGTGGGGTTGCGAAATAATGTTGTAAGATTACCATCTGGTTATGTAACATAGCCATGGTATAGATGGCCCTAATCGAAATAGATGGTTTACCTATGAAAATAGTGATTTTCCATGGCTATGTTAGTCATAACCAGAGGGTATATGTTTTAGACATCAGACTTGCTCAATGTAAATCTCCATGATGAGTGGGACCTCAAAAAGTACGTCCCGAGACGGCCCTTTTTAAGGTACGGGACCTAATAACCTAAAAGGTACATATAGCGGCTCTAAAATTGTGAGAAATCGCGAGTGAATCCTTTTTTTGTGCCACTTTCGGCAAGGACTCAGAAAGTACGGCCTTAGGACTTTTAGGCAATGAAGAATATCGTGGAATGTCGCCAAATCATAGGAGTTTGCCTCGCCAAAGCCTCGATTTTCCATCGATGTTGCTCTGTTGTAGTGCCAGTCCAAGTTGGGAAAGCCTCCCCCAATTCTTAGCTGTGAAAAAAAATCAGCATTCAAACACTTGTCCTACAAATATATATATATATGTATATATGTATATATATATATATATGTTCGTTTTGCAAAACATATTTGTCTCTCATAATTTTCCCAACGTTTTCTTGGCCATAAATTGGGAATACATCCACCTTTTCTGGACAAACCCAGAGATCAGATTTCCATGCCCAGTATATCGCTATCATTCTTGGCTGAAAATCCAGCCAACCCTTGCCATTCCGAGTCGCGACTTAGGTTTGCCGTAGCAACTCACAATAGATTTTTTTAGTTGCCGGCCATCCCGGCCACGGCCCGGCCACGGCCACGGCCACCCGGCCACGCGGCCACGGCCACCCGGCCACGCGGCCACGGCCACCCG
>Ga0126342_10018152_pt1 | contig 12084 bp, 11 predicted proteins | sample Cyp1metagenome_FD_92528 | JGI IMG/M metagenome (GOLD analysis project Ga0126342, IMG submission 92528) | Coral microbial communities from Lord Howe Island, Old Settlement Bay, Australia - Cyphastrea 1 metagenome | ecosystem: Host-associated > Invertebrates > Cnidaria > Coral ... | reverse complement strand
TGTCGGTCCATCTTGTTGATCCGGCCCAGAGCTCTGCAACTCCAGCTTGGAAGGTCCGCTAGCGTCATAGCAAGATGTCTTGGTGCAAGCACAATGATACTCCGGTTCGGACTTTACGTTTCTTCCCTCCCCCTGGTCACGTGTTTCGGAGCCCTTTTGCATGGCACACCGACCAAGTAGGCTTGTCTCAAGAGAGGCAAGCAAACTTTGCGCATACTGCGGCTTTGTCACTTCCAAAGACAGAGAGGTGGCAGACCACACAAACATGAATGGCCGCCGTCATATCTAATACACATATGGAACTTAAATGAACCGGACACGAAGAAGCCGAAATACAAGGCCCTTGCACTCCTAGGCTCCCCACATACAGTGTGCAGAAAGGTCACGAGCCTTGTTGCCAGGGCCTTATACAGCAAGAGGCTCAATCTAAAACCAGCAGCTATACGCGACTATACCCAAAAAGACAAGTGCGTGGTACGAATGACAAAGCAATGCCAAGGCTCTTGGAAAAAATGAGACAGCATGTGGCAGCTGTTCAGGCCATCTGTTGCCACCCAGTGCTGCGCGTCCAGCATGGCTCCAAGAAGGTCGGATTGATGTTGTCATAGCCGCTGAGGGCTGCCGCCCCTCAGGCACAGGCGCTCTAACGACTCAAACGAGTGAATCTGTTTTGACTTCTCTTGACACAGAATAGTAGAAATCCGGGAGGCGGTCTAGAGGTAGTCTAAGTTGAAGCTTCAAGTTCCATCAGGTTCCCCGAAACTTAGTTCACCTCCAGCAACGCAGTAAAGAGGTCTCTTGGCACCAGGACCGTTATGGCCTTTGCACTCGAGAGGAGATGACACTCAGCTTGATTGACCTCTCAACTTCAATTTTTGCGCGTCGGCGTGTCATTTGCGTTGCCTGTCAGTTGAAAAATTATTTGTTCGCGACTGGTTTTCGATCGCTTGAAGGACTCAAAGTGCTTGCTTGTTGTCTTCCATATCTTCCATGATGTCTTCAACTTGTCAGCGTAAAAGGAACGCATCAGCTGCCTGAGATCTAGGGCCTCAAAGGTTCAGTTGCAACGGTTGGCTTACATGCTACCAGGGGTCCATATATGACTTGCGAGCAAGGACATGAAAGCGAAGGCGCTCAGTAGCCAAATAGTTTTTTCCTGGCCCTTATTTATGACTCGAGGACGTGCCAGAGGCCACACCAGGCTACAAACTGGGCGCTAAAGCCACAGACATGAAACTCTAAACAAACTGCTAAGGCAAACTGGCTCCCTGCAGAGATTCTGGAGGATCCAGGTTTGAGGTACTGTTCGATTTGTTTGCTCCCTCCTTGAGATGAAGCCAAAAGAGTGTGTTACGGTTTGTTGCACATGGGATGATATTCGTTGAAAGCAGCTTTCTTCAGTCGCAGGGCAAGCGTGTAGTCAAGAACGTTCGAGCAAGGAGATCCGCAAACAGCTTTGGCATCAGGGTCGGACTGCGAGCAATTTGAACTTGACTCCTGGCAGCAAAGGCTGTTCCCAGAAGCTTCACAGGTAGGCGCTGGTTCATGCGCTGGCTTTTGCTACCAGACTGTCTGCCATCTGTTTGCCACTTTTTTGCTGGCTTGGGAAAGCCAGAGCAAAAAGGCGCTGACAGGTTTGACAGAAATTGTTGACATGCCTCACGGCGTGGCTCCTTTGCTCGATCCCATGACACCACTTTCAGCTGACTCTGACTCTGCCTGAGCATTTCCGGCGCAGAGCCCTTAAGACCCTCCTCATCTCCTTATATATTTCCCTGTTAAGTCCTCCACAGCAGGCTTTCACCATGCAAAAGTGCCGAGAAAAAAAAACTATTCTTATGAAGTGTGGACTGGAAATATATCTAGATATTGCCAAAAAATGCATGCAGTGACCAGCTTGCCTGGCAGAAGCAAGCTTCCACAGCTGGCAACTTTAACTTTTCATGGAGATGAATCTAGCAGAAGTGCACTCAACTTCTGAACTAGCAGAATTCCAATTTGAAAATTGTTTTGGACTCTTGGGAGTTGCAGGGGCATTTGCGATTGAAGACTTTGAGCTTTGTGACACTTGTGCGAAATGCCAGCAGCGAATCCGGCGTCCAAACCGAGAGCCCATATTGCCAAACATAATGGTTCACAAACCATCCGCAAGAGTGAACTTGAATGCCAAGATATGTTACTGCTCATGTTTTAGCATTTCTTCAAGGCGTTTTACGCAAGCAACTGCCTTCCTTCCACTGAGCTTCTGAGCCTTGCAAGCACAGACTGCAAAACCATTCCTGAAGTCAAGGTGAACTGGGGCAAACTCTTGGCTTCTCATTTGCACCAAGAATGAGCCGCGAGTCTACAGGAAATTGCTTGGATTGATCTGAAAGTTTCTGAAAGGACGGCTAGCTGCGGGACTTTTCCACCCCCGTGGCGACTGTGTCCCGGGTGTTTGCCAGCAGACCCAGTGGTCAGAACCAACCATTGGATCCCATCCAGACCAAGCTTGCTTTTTACCAGTGCTCGTACCATCTTCAGCCAGCTCAGACCAGTGTCCCACTCACCCTGTCACTTCCCAATTGAATTGCTTGAAAGGATTTCATCCATGCAGCTTTGTCAAACTGCCAGGGTGATCGGACCAAACTGTGGTACTAAGAATGCAGGAGAAAAAGTAATAAAAGGGATAGGCTCAGATTGGAAGGGCATAGGTCTTCTTGCTTAAAACAAATATATATAAACAAATCAAAGGTGGCTCCAGGCCTTCTAGAGTGAAAAGGTATGAAAAGGTGACAAAGCTACGAGTCCTGCTACGAAAGGCTGCGGCTGCAGCCCAGTGCTGACCAAGGAATTTGGTCAAAAAAATGGTACCGTGTACGCGGGGGACCACTCTCACTTTGAGGAAATACATTTGTCTTGAATGCTCCTGTGTTGAATCTCATTCAATAAATTTAAACTTCGGAGGTGCATCACGGTCGAGTTTTACCCAGATATCCATTAGGCCGTTGAAATCTCACCTTTTTACGATCTTCGATTGGAGGATGTGACGATGCAAGGCAAATCTTTCAGGCTGGCACTCGAAACTGGCCAGCCGATCTCATTGCGGTGGCAAGCGGTTCCGAGGTCACGTGGTGTTTAGCGGTAATGATACATATGCTACATGATCTCACACATATACGTCATATACCTGATTTGGTTCATCAGTGAGATCGACCCATGCTTCGCTGCGTTTCTGATACGGGGTTAAGGCTGACAATCTCAGAGCGTGCGCGGCACGTGCACTTAAGGTTTAAGAGCCCTAAGAGCCCTAAGAGCAGCTAGCAAGTTTGGAGAGATTTCGAAGGTGAAGTGCGTCCCCAAGTTTCTAGCAAGTCGTCCGAGGAATCTTTGGGTTTGCCAACTGCTCAACCCATCTCCACCCATTTGCTCATGCAATGTGGCTTATTAGCTGTGGAGAGAGTTTGGGAGAATCCGGAGAATCCTTTCGAGAGCTACAACCGCCCTGTGCCTGCAAAGAAAGGCAACCACGTGACATGGGCAGCAAACTGACCAGGATCACCTTTGTTCCACACAAATCTCGCAGCTCCAAGAAAAGAAGCAGAATTTGCCTCAAGAAAATGTACTTGCGAAAGGGCCGCCATGCTGGTCCAGTTTGGATATTGGTGTCTCCGAGACAAATGCACGACTGGGCAAGGCAGGTGCAATCCATCCCAAGTCCCAAGTCCTTGACCCCTCGTTTTGTGGGCGTAAAATGATGCGAGATATGCATAGATATGCGAGATACCCGGATGCTCGGAGTTTTGCGCTGATGGCTGCTATGTGTCCCCACAAGATGAGGAGTGCCACGAGCTCAGATGTTTGGTGGCTTTGGCGCAGGATTTTTCCAGTTGGTCAAAGCCCTGTAAGGGAAGCACTGCGAAGATACGTCAGTGGAAATAGCCCAGGAGCATTTTGGACCGCTTCGGCTGTTTTCACAGCTAGAGCTCGCAACGCATCCACTCCTGCCAAGAGCCATTTCCTCTGGTTCAAAAATGGTATTGGTGCCAACTGTGCTGCTCCGAGGTGCCAGCAGAAAGATCACCGTGCCAATCTTCTCAGCATTGATGACCCAGCTGGTTAGCAATCGACGTTGGATTGTGCTGGTTCACACGGCATCCTGGTTCTAGGACTTGGGGGTTCCTGCATAATGATATCGCGCCACTTGCAAGAGCGTGAGTTCATCCTTCCGACGTCGCAGATTGAGTCTCCGACGATCTTTTGCTGCAGAGTCTGGACTTTCCTGCTTTATCCTGCTGTCATTCGAGGGTTCTGGCCTGGACCTGTGCACAAGCTGTAGGTTGTTAGCTTCTTACAATGCAGACAGGAGCAAACGCAAGCGTGGCAGGTGAAAGCTTGGTCGGCAAACAGGCTGAGACCTTTGTAAACAACAAGCAGATGCGCAGACACAGGTTTGCAGGGAAACTTGTGAGAAGCGGTTCAGTCTGTTTACCAAAAGCTATCTGATATCAAGCGACAAGAACTGCGTCCGTGCAGATCAAAGTTTGCAAGCTTGATCCGTCACCGGCGGTGTGTACATGAAGTTTAGGTATGGCGCCAACTATGCATAATTTGCTGCAATCCTGACAGGAAGGAGGACGGAATGTGATGATCCAATTCCAGTGCGTGAGCCTATTCAGAAAGAAAGACTAGAGGATGGATCGCTCTTGTCGTCAGGCAGGACTTCTGTTCGACACAGTCCTTGCCTTAATGGATCCTAAACTATCCTAAACTGGCGTGATGTTACAAGGACTTGTAAGCACTAGGACCATGAGGGCATGGCTGACTTGTCCGAAAAGATGTGTTCAGAACTTTGATATCAGCAGGCCAGTTGCTCAAGAGATGCTCTGGACCAAACGAACCACCAATTTGGCCAAAAGTAAATGTAGCCTACGCCTATGACACTATGCCAAGGACATAAGTTTAACATGTTTTAACATGTTTACTCAACGCTTCAAGCATCTTTCCCCCGATGCGAAGGAGGCCTTGAAGGCAAAAGGCTTGCAGAATATCAGTATTCGGCTATGAGGCCATAGGCATGATGAAGGTAAGGTCTAAATGGCGGAAGTATGTCATGGCATAGACTTGTCTTTCACCGCCAGGCAGATGCCTAACAGCCAAGTTGATTTGAAGAAATTCCCCCTGAGCCATGACAGCAACCTTGATAGCCGCGCCCTCTTTCTCCCATGACTTTTTGAGCCCCTTGCCCCTAGAACAATGTATTGACGGTCCAGATAGTGCTCTTGTACCACAAATATCCGACAGACAAAACCTCGTTCACGAAAATTCACTCGAAGGGGATATGTATATGTCATATTATGTCATATTCAATCATATTCATATGTCAGGGAAAAAAGAGTCATGGAGTTGTGGCGCACTTGTTGGGCCTGTGGCATTGTGGCGCCTGCCAGATTTGCTGATTGAAAAAGCCCTTCCTCCGGGGCAGATGTCGGCAGATGTCGGCAGATGTCGCCACATTGGTAGCCAAGTCCAAGTCTTGTAGCTGTTTCAGCCACTGAAACTTGAAAAACACAGAGGAAAGCCCCAAAATGCACTTGGGTTTAAGCCCATGTAGGAAACGGAGCCGTATAAGGGAAAGGATTTCCAAATAGTTTTTGCGAAGAGGAGATGCTGCCAAAAATCTCTGCAATTTAGTGTCATGTTTAAACACCGATGAGGGTGTTTGGATGGCAAGGCGCTCAGATGACTGCCCCTTCTCCCAAAATGTTCCAAGAAGGAGATGATTGAAAGCGGTCAGCCTGAATCCTTTGAATACAAAGTTCATCAGAATATCCGTGTGTTAAAGGCTGCGGGAGAGACAGAGTAGTCACGCCCCCAGCCCGGCCAGACAGACTTGATGTTTGATTATTTCTGCCTAGATGCTCGATGCCAGGCACTTCACTTGAATTCCATTAGATGAATAGATACCGAGCTACCCACTTGATCCCAGTTGCTAGACAGTTGCTTTAGAGGTGACCGTCCGACGTGGGAAAAAGGCTGTACTTGGTTGGCTTGAAGACCGGGGTCATGCACCAAAAACAAACAACAAGCAACAGAGGTAAGCAAGCAGTTTTATTTAGCAAGATTTGACAATTAAATGATATTAAATTGTGATTTTGGTTTAGTATTTATGTAGTCTTCACGCTGATCTTGATTTGTTGTCTCACGTACCAGTAGGTCTCCAAAAAGGAGGGAGGACACAACTAAAGTCTGGCATGGGGAAGGCGGTTCTAACATGCAGTAAGGTGTTCATGCATTCAGTGTTGGTGCCAAGCTGACCGTAGCATGCCGCAGCCATTTTGAACGGCAAGGAGCCTAAAAGTTTTTCAGGGCAGTGGTGACTAGGCGACTAACCAGGGAAATTTCAGGCCTCGGATGTTGTTCCAGTTTCGGCACAACAGGAACACAGCCAGATAGAAGACTTTCTCGCATCCCCCCTTGACGCGCAGTGACGCCATTGTGGGACCATGGAGGAACCCTCAAATCGGAACATATCAGGCCTCTCAACCGGTCGAATACCAAGGAAACTTTTTGTGCCTTATATTCTTTTCTTGTATCTTTTTGACTTGCAGACTGTTTTGGCCGCCACAATCTTTGGCGGTGGTGAAGTGTGATGATTTGGTTTTCCTGCTTCCTTTCGCGAACCCATGCGCCAGGTTGGTGCTTCGAAGATGTCCGGGACCAGCAACTGGACTTAGTTTTGAGCACTAAGGAGGCATGGTAAGGAATTAATCTTGAACATTCTTGAACCTTCCAGCAGCGTGCATACAGGTTTTTTTGCCAGATTTTGTGAGAAATTTTAATCTTTGATGGAAGATGCAGTGATGATGTCCTCGAGGCTACGTTGGTCAAGAGTTCACATCGGTGCAGCTTCGCTCCCGCTGAGGATGATATGTTGTGGCGCTGCTCAGCTCCTCGGGTGTGGGAACCCAGGTAGATTGGGAGGGTTGAGATGTTGAGATGTTGAGCTGTCACGAATTGTTATGAATGCGATTGTTGTGCATAAGACGCTGTGGGAAGGTAGGGTCCCGTGATACATCACTTGTTTTGATATGTCCGAACGGATTTTGTGCGCGTTGGAGCGAACAAAGAGCAAGCAGAAGCCAGCTCACAAGCTCAGGTTAAGCACACTTCTGCGGAACCGGCTGCACCTCAAGTTGCAGACATGAGCTGACGTAGAACCACAGGTGCCCGTTCCCACAAAAAATGAAGCAGATGGATGCAGGTGGCAGATCGGATGCAATCCGTACATATCCAAACGCAGTCACATAGGGAACAATGTACTTTGTTCAAATTACAAGTTGCGGTCTAGTTTCCCCTTCCAATAAGTTGTGCATACTGAATCCTGGTTTGCAATGTTGTCCTTCATATTGTGTGAATTGGCCCAATGTTCCGTTTTTATCCGTTTTGGGCGTCATTGAAGGGCTTGATTCAGTTGTTTTGGACATTTGGCCAGGAGGCAGAACCTGATTTGGAGTGGGTCCTGCACAACCAATGGCACTAGCTACACCGCGGCTCATAGGAGGTCAGCGGATCTCCGCTTCCTGTGGTACTGCAGCTTTAACCAGCACAGTCGGGTTGGGAATGGCACAGTCATCTCCAAGTTTCCTTGTTGAAGGGCACTATGGTAGAACCATTGGGTCAATTCTGCTTGATTTCTAGTCAATGTGATGCCGTACATGAAATGAAGACGCCTTTGGATATACAAACGGGAGATAATTGAGATAATGGCTAGGAAGATTTTGCTTTCAGAACATGTTTGTCTTGAGTATCCTTGTGTAGTGTCTGTTGGATTCTGTTGGCAAATCCATTCAAGGGAAACAGGTGGAAGGATGTGCCCTGCATCGTTGTGAGGAGATCATGGAAGCATCGTCAACGAGCTTTGTGACTTAAGAAGTTCGAAGCGCCATTGGGCCATGATGCCTTGACTGATCGATGTCCGGACCCCCAAACTGCTCACAGCGAGCCATTCCATTGAGATCATTGAGTTTCAGAAATGACCACAACATACGCCAACTGTCCTGAAGCCTTCTTCACCACTGACAGGTATTGCCTGGTAGTGTCATTGTTGGCAAGCAGGAAAAAAGGTTTGGCAGGCCACAAAATGTGGCCACTTTGGGAGAGGTACACCTTGAGCGATGGAATTGCGCCCTGCGCAGGTGTTTGCGCAGGGTAAGCCATTTGAACTGTGATGGCTGCGTGCCACGTAGACATTGTTGGGACATCATATGAAACCATTGAATGCCAAAGTTGGCACACAACTATAGTAGGTAAGACAGAACAGAGTAAAACTAAGACTGAAACCAATGGATTTTTATTGGGTAACCCCAACTTCCCCATTCTAGGGGGTATGCCCTCAAGGTTTGTAGTTTTTTCTTAGATTGTGACAGTTGGCAAGGACGCTTTGTCAAGCACCACTATATGCGAGCATGTGCGAGTTCTGGCCATGCACAACATAACTCAGCCAGTGGCCAATGAGTTGCCTGCTGTGCCGGGTTGAAGACAAGCTATATCACAGCCCCGCAGCCTGGAATTCTTGCGACTGCAAATTCCCAGATCAAAGAGAGCAAGAAGAGCTTTCATCCCTCCGCTTCTCGGCTAGCGTTTTAAAATATGCTAAAATTGTCTTTCCGAAACTTCCTCAATTGAGCAAAGCTGATAAAGCTGAATGGAAACAGCTGAGGGTGCACCGGTGGAGAATGAGGATTTAATGAGGGTTTTTGCCGAAATACATGGAACTCCTTAGTTTGCTGCCTCCAGGTGAAGCAGGCACTACATAATCCCACGCAGCATGCCCAGCAGACGCGCCTGGTAGGATCACCGCAGTCAATGCAGGCAGTACCAAGCTGTAAAGTGCCTGCTGCTTGGTTTGAGCTGTCAATGTAGAAGGACCTGAGCTGAGAGCGGGATGGCTGAATGATTTGAAGTCTAGCAACGTCTGCATTGTGAACACTTCAGGCCTCAGAAACCTTAGCCACTCGACAAAGTGCGTCCCGCAGGTCCGCACGGAATGAGGTCAGCACCCTGCTTGCGGCGGATGCTATTTTTGAGTAAAAAAACTTTGGGTTTTCTGCATGCAAGTCCGCCTTGGCGCTCCTTCAAAAGCGAAGCGCACGTAGGCAGACGTTCGTGCGCTTGGCTTGTGGCCAGGGCATTGTAACCAGTGGCAAAAATGAAGTGTCCAGGCCAGTGCAGGAGGCAAAGCCAGCTGCAAATGAGGTGAAATGTTAGGATGGGCAGCCACAGGCCACCTGACATATGCTAATGCTCTTGAAGAGTCCTTCGTTATTTTCATTTGCGCAGATCAAGGTACAGATTTGGACTGACATCTTCAGAGCTAGGGCCAGATCCAGTAGAGAGAGCAAAGCAGAACAATGCAGCTCCGGCCTACTGGCTGTGCAGAGATTTATCCCCCTCTGCGTTGCGGCTGAGAGGTTTTGCTTCTGGGAAAGCCCTTGCACAAACTGGCTTTTGTCATCGCACACTAGTATCTTTAAGTTCTCTTGTAGAAAACCGACAGACTGCACAGAGCTTCCTGCCACTGGTGTATTAGAAAGCAGGATGCAATAGCCCACAACATTCGACTTCCATTGTGAATGTTTGTTTGGCGCCGCATAGCCATTTGGAGAGCACTATTCGAATCAGAAAGGCGGTTGCCTGGCCAAAGGGCACTACAACATTCAATGCTTGTTGCTTGATTGGCTCTACCTCTTGCCAAGTGCCCACCCGCTATTCCGGACATGTGTTGGCGCCCGCAAGCTGGCGTGCGGTCAACATGCACACGAGCCTGCAGAGAAAAAGAAAGGTGCATCAAACATTCTACATAGGCACTAAGTTAAAAAAATGTTAAAAACTTCTCTGACTAAGCGGAAATCGTGCAGTGGCTCGCATTATGATGAGGCTGGCCACGCACCTAAGCGGAAGCCTGACGTTGCTTGATAGGAAGGTGTAGGATCAAGAGCGAAGGTCCAAGAAAATGGCGGAAATGCGGGTGAACATCAGGTGAACCGCAGTGAAGCTCAAACCAATCCATAAAGCTAGAGGCATCTAGAGGCTCTCCACTGACAAAATAGGTCCGCTTCCAGTGCGACGCTTCAGGTGTTGATGCTGTTAAAGATGTCGGCTATTGCATAGTAAATTTACACGTTAAAGTTGGAAGATGCTCAGTGTATCTCAGTGTCCAGGTGCCCCAAACTTGCTGAGACGTTTGAGATTCTGGATCAGTTTCCAGTGCTTTCACCTCGAAGCGATTTCTCAGCCAAGGCGATGCTGCACCTAGGCATCACAAGGCATCCAAGCTGTCAAGGCCGATTGACACTGAGAAGGCTGATGATCGATGCGATCCATGATTCATTCTCTGACACAGAAGCTTCGCTGTGAGCCCATTCAAGGGCCCGTCACAAGCTAAGTTAAGTTCTCACATACCGAAGACTACACAAAATGTGTGGCAATCTGCACGGCATCATTTCTTTTAGACTTTAGACCTTTATAAAGGCCTCTTCGGCTGGCACAAGCACTCCAAGCCCTGGTGCATGAGCATTGTTGTGCAGCTTAAAAATATGGGCCATTTGGCAACCATCTTCAGACACTGTCAGAGGCATTGGTTGGTGATAGCTGATGGCTCAGTGCTAAATAGCCACCGGTTCGAATATGCCCAACAGTTTAGTGGACTGCTCTTTGGCGCCGGCATTTGGCGTTTAGCTGGTTGTACAAGCGATGATGGTTGATGTCTTCTTTGGGATTCCACCCTATTGTATTCTTGCTGAAGCGAACATACCCAGACCACACGGTCTCAAAGAGGCCAGAACGCAATAAAATACAAGGAATGGTCATTGCAAAGGACTCTCGTGCAAACTTGAATGGTCATTAAGAGCTTCCGTAAAGTAATCTTGATCAGTTCATCCTTGCAGTTTTTGCATCAGGTTCTTTCAGACACCTGTCCATTCTCCATCCAGAATCGCTTTTCAGGTTCTCCATCCTTGGATCCGTTTCCAAGGGCCAACTGCCCCACCTCAGCCTGATGTTCCGGGAGGTAGATTGGTTGATTTTTGGAAATCTGTGGATCCGCCTGTGCAATGCTTTGACTATCTTTCACTACAGTCAACAAATGTCAACAACAAAACAGGCAAGCCTCAGTCGCACTGAATGAAGCACTGAATGAAGCCAGTTTTGTCCAACAGCGAAAAAGTAATGAAGCCATTGTATGGTCAGATATGATTAGCAAGGATGAAGCGAAAACCATTTTCCATGGCATGCATCTGAAACAAGCCCACACAGAGTAGTCTCGATCCAGCTAGTTGTGTTTCTTAGCTCAACCTGGAAAAGTGAAGGACTGGAGACATGCACACGATGGCGACAGAGCGTCCAGGCAGATAGCACAACGAGCACAACGAGAATCCAATTCGCTGTGGCCCGGATCCAGAACCGGATCAACCGGTGGGACTTTAATGCAAAGTGGCGCAGATGCAGATCGAAAGAAGTGACTGATGTGTTCATGTCGGGCACAGGAAGTCGTTCTCCACATTCATGGAAAGGAATTCCAGCCTTTGTCCTGGAATGTTCGACTTGGGAAGACAGGACTTGCAAGCCAATTCCGCAGCCAAAATGCAGAAATGATTGCTGCATGCCGCACTAGCCAAAGTCGTGGAAATAGCACATGTGATCCCAGACAGTTGACACGCGGCTGTTTCGCTTTATACTAGTATTTGTAAGACAGAAGCGATCCACAGTGAGCTGCATGCGCATTTGACCTTGAGAAAACTGCTTTGTGACTGCAGTAGGTCGTTTGACAGAGCTACAGACGGTCCACTGGTGCTCTCCCAACCTGAAAAAAAGAGGTCCGAAGAAAGATGTATGTGGCCTCATGTGGCCTAGATTGCCATCTATTTCTTTTGGCAGAGAGGCTGCACAGATGTGGTCAGATGTGCCAAGGGTATGAACTCGACTTCTTATTTTGAAGGCCAGAAGATGCTGCCCTGGGTGAGCAGGGCATTGATATTGTTGGGCAAAAAGCCCATGGTTGCGATTAGATGGGATTAGTGCTTTTCCAACTCGTGAGTTTTGAAC
>Ga0126342_10018151_pt1 | contig 12085 bp, 10 predicted proteins | sample Cyp1metagenome_FD_92528 | JGI IMG/M metagenome (GOLD analysis project Ga0126342, IMG submission 92528) | Coral microbial communities from Lord Howe Island, Old Settlement Bay, Australia - Cyphastrea 1 metagenome | ecosystem: Host-associated > Invertebrates > Cnidaria > Coral ... | reverse complement strand
TTTCGGGAACTCACTTGCTCCCCAAAAAAGCCGTCTATTTCCAACAAAGTTCCTATTCCATGAACTTTTTTCAAAAAACATAAGGAATATATTTCTGAAGCAGGTCCCCATCCAAAAGCTTTCCAGCCCACACTGCGATGAAATGGAGGGTCGAGAAATCCGGCGGAGCCGACGAGGGGCGTCAGCCCTTAAAAAATATATATATATATATATAAACACCATTCTTGATTCCAATTGGATACCTTGCTGATGACAGAATATGAACCCAATCAGCCCAATTGCAACAAATCACAAGTGTTTCACAGATTCCTTGCATTTAGAATATTCCTGCATGTAGTATGGTTGTATGTGTATTATATGTGCTCTAAATACCTACCTTAAGAATAGCACAGTGTTTGCATATAGGAATTAAAAAAAAAAAAATATATATATATATGAATATATCACGGGCATCGCGTACATGCATGCATATGAAAGAAAATGAATATATATATATATATACATGCATAAATGTACATACATTCTGGTGTCTGTGTTCACGTGCCTCCCTGCGACCACAACCCCTGCCGCAAATCAGCCTTTCATCTCGATCTGGAATAGATCTGTATTTGCTGCAGATATCATCCACAAAATGAAATGTTTCATAGCCAAACAATTCCAAATCAATCAAGCAAATATAGATGTTTCACACATTTCATGCACTTAGAATATTCTGGAGTCTCAAGCCAGGGGTTGTCTTGCGAAAAAAGTTGGAAGTGTTTCACAAGTTTGATGCACTTAGAATATTCTCAAGATCATTATCCATTTAATATCATATATGTTTAAATATTCTATCTGCGAATCCAGGCTTCCTTGCACTTAGAATATTCCCAGCAGGGAGCCCGCGGCTAATTTTTTTGGCTGGAAGTTGATTGACTTAATATTCTAAGTGCGGGTCCTCAAGTATAATTATATTATATATAGCCTCTTATAATGCCATAATATATATAATATAGCTGCATTATATAGCTATCTCCGTTCAGTTTGATCGCTTGACCATCTGAGATCTTGGCCCCGCAGGCATGAGGAGGTAAAATGCCAATGTCGAGAAAGTCAGAGCTTGCAGACCATGCCTGGGCACAACGATGCACAACGTGAACTCCGACGAAGCTGACAACCGTGGACGCTTGGACTTGGACCGACATGCGGCAGCTGTTGCCGATTCGGGCGCAAAAGGCCATCTCGGAGGGATCAGAGCTGGCTTGATAGATACCAAGATATTTGAAGAATGAAAGATACCCAAAATCCCAGAGAATCACAATACTATCTGATAGATTCTACATGATTCTACATAATTTTACACGCAATAGACTGTCCAAAGCTTCCATCGCCTGCCGCGGCCCATGCTGGCAGAGTTCCTGCAAATGTTTTCTTATCACAGAAATGCACATGTCTTGTTTTCCTTCTGCGAAGAGCTTTCATTGATGCAGTGTTACAGCTGCCTCCAAGTCGACCAAGTACTGCCCCTTAGGGCTTGCGGGAGCATCACCAGCAATGCTCAGCCTCAAAACCAGGGCGCGCAAAATATCGTACAATGTTTCAATGATTTTGAGTTAAACAGGAACGGTGTGAAAAGCGCTGACTGCGAAGCAAGGCCAACATGCATTGAGCATCTTTAAGCGTGATTGAGATGGTCACAGTGGCAATTCTTCGCAATGGGACCCGCCAGTGGCACTTTCCTCCTCCAATTTGCGATGCTTGAAACTTGAAACACGGGTCATAGACATCCATGGAGACTCAGGTCGCAAAGTAAAGCCCTGGCCTCAAGATCTGCGTTGGAAAATAGTGCCATGAATTGCAACAGCGTCGCCTGACCTCGACGTCAAATCAGTTTAAGAAGTCCACTTCCATTGCCACATCCTGGGGCTAGCACCATGCTCCCACAAGCCATCGATGTGTAGCTGCACAGCCAGCCCTGAATCCTGCACTCGCTGCGTGGCTTTTGTATTCCTTTTCAAGATTCAAACTGTTTGGAAGTGGGCATAATCTTGGAACACGTTGGAAAGAACTCGCAACTCTTAACCTTTCCGGCGATTCAACACAACCAGGTCCTTAACAACGAGACTGGCAGTGGGCTTGGAGGGAGGTGTCAAGTGTGGCAAGACCACCGCCGGTGATGTGACCTCACAACCCACCCCGCCGAGGAACTCTGTGGCAACATGATGATATGAAAGAATATGAAAGACCGAAAGACCCGGACCAGGCCACAAACATGGCGAAGTCGCCTTGATATCACAGGAGATCACAGGGCATCGGTTTTCCCCAGAGTTGCTTCTCAGCAAAGTGCAATGAGTTGCTCTGAGCTGAGGCAAGGGCACGAAAATCGTTCGAACCACTTGGGGTAACAGTACGCGAAGACCTCGGGAGCATCAGGCAGTCTTTTTGGAGTGCTGTTTTTGGGGCTCTTATTGGTGAGCCTGGAGTAATTACTCCAGTACTCCAGCCAAGCTCAACACCAGACCCAGAAGAAAACCTGGAGTCCTCGTGCAACATCCAAGTCATGCCCATCATGCCATACCCATATGGTCCGACTTGGTCCGATCTGTTCGCTCTAGAGAGAGGTGCTGAAAATTTCATAGTGGATCAGAACAAGCAGCAAGAATGTTGGCAAAAAATATGGTAATGCAAATATCTGAAGTCCTTTCGAAGATCGGTTCGGAGTGGCGGCCGTTGAAAAGTGGCCAGCTGCCACGTTGAGTCGGCCGCATCCTCCATCCTGTTGAGCAGAGAGAAGATGTATCGCAGTGTTTGATTCGCTTCAAGCAAAGGCACTCTGCCATGTGTTTGGAATTCGTTTCCCCTTTCACAATGCGGACAAGGACTCTTGAACTTTTGAAAGCTCTGCTGAAGATCAAACCACTAAGCCTCCCCTTCGATTCTCCGTTCAAATCACTCCATTTTGCCTCCACTCCACAAAAGAGCATTCCACAGCCCAGGTTGCCACCATGGCAGGAAGCCTCAGAGGTGAGGTTCGTACTGCAAAACACAACAATTGACAAGTCTTCCACAGCGCCAGACCAGAAGGAGTACCAGCTCACTGGCCTTGGTCACCACTTCTGGGCCACACTCTGAAGTGAACGGTTTGGAAACCGAGGATGACATTCTCCATGAGTCTCCATGAATTTCCATGATTATCCTTTATTTAAATAAATATTCATTTTCAATTTTATTCATATTTAGGGTCAAGAGAGAGTCTGCCCAAAGACTTTAGCTGCTGACTCGGACTCGTCACCGCTCGCCTCGGCAACCTGCAAGCTGCAAGCTGCAAGCTGCGGTCATCGCAGCACATGTCACAAGGCTGAGGATGGCACTCCCGCGAGCGTGTCGTCTGGTACAGCCCGAATAGGAGGGATCCCATGCCTTGGCTGAGAATCTTGCATTCAAATTTTAAATTCAAATCATCAAAATACATCAAGATCATTCAAGATCCATCAAAAACATAAAGTCCTTATCAAGCGGTATAAACAAGCATCCAGAAATGCGAAAGCATACAGTACAAGTGTTTTTGTATACTGGTTAAGGGGTGTGATCGCGCAGGCATCCATAGAAACAATATGACTCTGACTAAGTATATCCATCAGTCAGTGGTATGAACAAGGGAAAACCATGGAAAGTCAGAGCATTGAGATTCAAGCTCGGTCCCTGTCAAAGGCTGCTTGAACTCCTGACAGGGCACCGACAAGACACTTTAACAAGTCCTTTCTTGCGCTCTACGTATGCTAAGACTGCGAAGATCTACACAAACCCACAGGATAGCCTCATACTGTTCTTGCCACTCTGAATCGATTCGCCAACGTCGAGAAAGGACTCGCACCCCATAGCCTCCAGCCAATCCAGCGACGAGAAATATATATGTACATATACAATATAATCACATATCATATTATGAGGGAGAGAAGAGATATAGACATAGACATAGACATAGATATATAGATATAGATGTATAGATATAGGTATATAGATATATAAATATAGATATAGATATTAGAGATAGATAGATAGATAGATAGATAGATGGATGGATGGATAGATAGATAGATAGATAGGTAGGTAGATAGATAGATGGCTAGACAGATAGATAGATAGATAGATGGATGGATGGATAGATAGATAGATAGGTGGGTAGGTAGGTAGATAGATAGATAGATGGATGGCTAGACAGACAGACAGATAGATAGATAGATAGATAGGATAGGATAGGATGGGATGGGATGGGATGGGATAGGATAGGATAGGATAGGAAAGGATAGGAAAGGATAGGATTAGATTACATTAGATTAGATTAGGTTAGATTAGATTAGATAGATAGACAGACAGATAGATAGATATATTATACATAGCTGCATGTCCCAATATCTGCAAATGCTCTAAGATAAGATGCTCTAAGTTCAGAACGCTCGCCAGGCCAGAGATGCAATAATTTACATGACAGTGGGGCCTGAGCGGAAGCCACTGCCTTTGACATGTTGCAGGGATGAACATGCTGCCATGTTGCCATGTTGCCTCCAATGGCTCCTCCGTAGCGAGCACAGGCTGCCAGACACCGTCCTAGGCATGGAACATTTTGTGACTTAGAATGCGGCGCTGCCAATCAACGAGACAATCTCAGTGGCACAGCATCTCTATCAATATATACAGTACCAACTTGATCCTGTCCTGCTGTAGTTCGATGCGACATTGCAAAGCCTGAACATCTCTAGACATCTTTGGATTTCTCACACAAGGGTCACCCTTGCATACCAGAGATAATGATGCTGATGTGATACACTGTGATGCGCCACAGCTTTAACTTCAAAATAGAGCTGGCGCCTTTACATGTCCTGTCGCAGAGACGGCCTCAGAAAGTGAAAATAAGTCCATTATCTCATCGCCGGAAAAGGCCATTAGAGGCCGGGATTTGACGATCTAATCTCAAAACACATCCGATGTGAAGGTTGGATAATGTAAAACGATGCTATGGTCTGCCGTTTATTTCACATCAGCATATGCCCTGACTCCATGGCAAAGGCTCCGACATGAAGTGAAATAATTGCCTCTGTGAAGCTCTCCTCACAAGGAGAAATACCTCAGAAGCAAATACTGTGATTGATGTTTGTAGTGGAGTCATGGATCATTAAACTAGCGGGAACTATGGAAATTGAAACTAAAAGGAACATGCCTTCAGGAGCTCTAAACTCAGGATTCAAAGGCTTGTTCTGTGCAACGAGGGGTGTTGATACAATCTGTGCCCGTGTAATACTGAGAAGCGTGTTGGTTGGATCTGTACTCAGTCCGTGCCAAGTCCAGCACTAATTTTCAAAGGCTCCTGGCAAAGCAGTTGACTGATAGCACTGCAGATGCAATGAGGACCTGCATAATGAAGGACAAGCTCATCGCTATGGGTAAATGATGAAAACCCATCCATCCCACCCATGCGCTCTGCAGTGCGCATTTCTTTTTGGATTGGCCGGGCTTTGATGCGGTTGCATCCCTTTCAAAGTTCAAATCTATGCCATGATTGGCACAGACTTTCAATGCCAATTTTGGATGGCATCAGCCACCTGCACCTTCTTGCTCCAGCGCTGATGCCTTGCACTTTTTGCAGACTTCACGTTCTCCATCGTGGAATTCATAGTCGGATGAGTAATATTTCCACCCGCACAACGTTTTCCTCAGTGGTGCAGGCGAGCAAAGCACTACTCTGCCATTGCGGTGGGTGATCTGATTCCTGGTGGACTTCACCCACTTTGGCAAGTACTTTGTGTAGTCGTTGTACTTTGCTTCTAAATCCTTTACTGAGGCTTCCAGCCTTGAGGATGCCACCTTCGTGCCTTTGACAAACGACTTGATCTCTGATTCCAGTTTCTCGATCACCTCTTTGCGCACAAAGTCGTCCGTGACCCGTGGGATCGCGTTTGCTTGGGACTCTAGTGACTCCTTGCCTTGGTTGATCATGTTTGACAAAGTCCCAAATCGATTGCTCTCCGAGTTGAAGGCGATCGTTTGCAGCGCTTCCTTCGCGTACTCCAGGATAATGTTGCTCTTCCACCTCCTAAGGAAAGCGACTTGGCTGCTGGACCATCCCTTCCTTATATACTGGAGTGCTCCTGACCTGCGTGTTGAGTGCCCTGTAGTGGTGTCACCCAACACGGCCCTCCAGTCTGCTACCAACTGAGCTTTCGTAGCCCTCGTGCCCTTGACGTCAACCGAAAGAGCGCCTTCTGGATTTCCTGTAGACACGCTTGACTCGTGAGTGCTTCCAGTACAGCGCAAGGGCATCTCAAGTCGCATGCTCCTCCGCACAGGCACTGCAACGTGCGAGAAATCGACGTGCCCTGCTGGTCCATCTGTCAAAGTGACCAGCCTGTTCTTGTGGTCGAACTTGACGTCATTGGTGCATAGGTTCGCCAGTTCGATCTCTCTCATCATCCAGTGGACGCCGCACGCGAAAAGGTGTACAGCCATCCTTACTGTGGTAGTGGGCTGATCTGGATCAGCCAGCAGCGGGAATTTGGCCCATTCAGCCTCCGCTACCTCCGGGGCTTTCTTCGGTGGCCCTTTTCCCCTGCATGCGGCCTTCATGCACAGCTTGAAGTGCCTGTCCAGTAAGTGAGACCACGACCATCCCTCTTCGATGTGTGCGATTTTGGCTTCCACCAAATACTTGCTGACTTGTATCCTGCATCTCTCAAGGTACCTGCCAGGACCTTGATCTTTATGACTGTGAGGGGAAAGGCGGTGTTGAATGCGGCTTTCAAGATGGTCTGTACCGCACTTCGCTTTGACACCTTCGACGCCTTGCTGGAGTTCGAGAAGTAGTCCCCTTCGATGGCCTCGACTGCACTCTTGACGGCCTTCTTTGACTTCGCCAGCGCTACTGCTATCTTCAGGCACGGCTTGCCGGCGTTCTGAACTGAGGAACGTTTGGGCAGGCCCTGTCTCCTCAGATGACTGCCTTTGTTTCTACGAGCACCCTTCAACTTCTTCACCTTGTGCACGATCTGCTTCCCGTGGATTTCGCTTCAGGGTCTCTACTTTGTGTGAAGGGTCGGGCAGTACCAATGTTGGAATGCCTGACATGGGTTGTTGCAGATGCGTTTAATTTGCATCCACCAACCTTCGTGCCGGAGACGAAATCATCGACTTCCACCATGGTTGGCGTTCTTGTTTTTGAGGGGATTGCCAAAACCTATTGACACCACCCATTAGCAGCTGTTTGAAAGAGGATTGCCTCGACTCCATGCTTTCGATTCCTATGATGCCCGCCGTTTCCTCGATTTCCATGTCTTCGTCATCCTCCTCAGTTAGATCGAACAGCCCCTTCTGGTTGTCCAATTCCGCGATGTGCATATCCTTGGGAGGTTCAGGAGGAAACATGCCATTGCCCTCGCCTTGCCATGTTGGCCGCTTCCGCTCTCCTTGTCACAAATGTCGCCAGATTGACCGCTTCTTGGTTTGGGAACCGCGACATGTGAAGGACGCCTAATGACAAACTCGAGGAGGGTGTGAAATCGTCCTCCACCTGTGGATCTGCCTTCGTCACGTGCTGGGTCGGGACGGCGCACCGTAGGATCCAGCGAGTTGCTATGAAGCTGACCCATAAAAGGAGCAGATAATAACCCCAGCTCAGCCATGACCGCTCGGTCGGGGCCAAGTTGGCAGGATCAATGGGCCCTGGAGCCTGATACAAAATAATGTCGGTCATTTGAGCCTGACTACGGGTTAATATGAAACTTTCTTACCTGAATTTTCCAAGCAAACTCATGCATAAAGTGTGATGAAACATGTGGCTGCTGAGGCGGCTGCACACTTTTGCCCTTCAAATTTGTCTGGAGAAATGTAAAATGTCAGGTCCGGCTGCCACTCAGCGCAAGGTTGCCCATGCGCATTCCGCGGCTGCAGCGGACACCCACAGTTGTGGGTCTTCTCCCGGTGTCGGGAGGCTGTAATACTTGGCGCCCCGGCTCGCGGGGTGTTGGATCGGCACGCCCTCCAGCTCACGGGGCAACTGCGCCGACTTCTGCTTGCTGGGGCGGTTCAAATAGTCGGCTGTCGTGTTGGCCAACCCTGGGATGCGCGTTGCCTTCATGTGTTCCACGTTCGCCATCTCGCAAGCTATGGCCAGTTCGGCCCCCAGGAAGTTCAACGCTGGAGTGGAGTTGCCCAACTTCTGGGTCATGGCAAGGGCAACCAGGCTATCTGACTGCACTTGCAGCGCATGCTCAATTCCTTCGCCCAGTGCTTCAGTGCGACCACCACGGCCAGCGTCTCGACGATGCCTTGGGAGCTTGACTTGCCATGTTCGAATCCAAGGGCCTTTGCGTCTTCGGCCGTGACCGGCGAGCTGTAGGCCCAGATGACCTTGTTGTTGACCAGAAGTACCGCTCCTAGCCCTTCTGGGCTGGCGTCCGTGATGATGGCGGCCGATGGGTCGGGTACTTGCTCCGGTTCAACTTGCACTTCTTGTTGGGCTTGTCCATCGCCGACCCCAGGTAGGATATGAGCCAGCGCCTCGACTGCTCCAGTTGCTTCACGGGGAAGAGAGCTGACTTGTCTCGAGTGTCGTCGCGCTCGCCCCTGCGCCGGTCTTCGGCTCCAGATTTGATGTCCGCCAGTCGAGTGTGAAGTACTTGGTAGAAAATGCTCACCACCCATCGTGCCCGTGGTAGAATTCCTGATAGCCACGAAGCTTTGCCTGCTACTTGCCGAAGTTAACGAATAGGTGCCATTCCACGGCCTTCCCAGCTCTTCAAGATGTTCACCAGGTCTCGGGTGTAAGCGTCTGGCAGTCCCATCATCAAGTGGTCCTCGGTGAGTGTAAGTGACACGCCCACCCAGGCCAATTGGGAAGATCTGGCCCTCTTCTTGATGGACACCTTGAAGCCCAGTGCCGCAGTCGTTGTGAGCAGCATGCTGAGGACTAGGTTGCAAAGGAGGGCGATGAAGTAGTAGGTGTCTTCCGTGACATGGGGGGCCAAGGTGTGTGGGATCTCCTTTGCGGTGACACACAGTGACATGAAGGCGTCACTTATGTCCAACCACTGGCCCTCGATTCCGCCCTTCGTGCCGTAGGTCGAACAGGTCTCGAACGGAGTCCAAGGCGCCCTTCGGTCGTGGGAGGACCAGCTTCTCCGGGAGAGTCGCCTTTGAGTTTCCCCCGCTTCTTCTCAGGTCGATGATGATTCGACGCTTGATGCCCTCGGGCTTCTCCTTGACTACATATGAGCCCCAACCTGGAGATGGTGCCGTGGCTCATGTTGCGTAGCACCTCTTCTTTCGAAAGCTCCACCAGGTAGCCCTCATTCTTGTAGCGTTCCAGCTCAATGGTGGCGTTGCTTACGTCCTCAGCCACCGACTTGTAGTTCGTGATGTCGCTTCTGGAAAGTTGTGCTTGGGCATCCATTAGCTCCGCTTCGGCAAATGCGTATGGGTCTTCGCAGGAGGCTTTTGGGAAGATACCAAAGGTGCCGATGGGTTCTTCAATACCCAGTTGTGCTCCGCTCCTGATCCACTTCGGCACTTCCGTCTCCCTGTCATTGCCTCTCTCCGCCCAAGCCTGCAGCACCTCAGCGTCCAGCGGGCTCTTGTACTCCAACCTGCCTTTGATGGACAGGGATGGGGGTGCTTGAGCGCCCACAAGTTTCTTCAGTTTGCTTTTCCACTCGGCCACCAATTTGTCATCGAATGCACACTGCGGGGTCCCGTACGTTTCAGCCACCTTCACCGTTGGGGAACTGCTTGACGAAGGTTTCCCATGCAGCTCTGATGCGCAAACCCATGGACATCAAGTTGGGGTTGGCTTGAGCTGCTTTGTAAGGGTCTCTCATACCTCCCACATATGTCGCATCTTCTGCAGCAATGTTGATGTTCCTCGATTTAAGCATGCCGAATTTTCCATCCCCTCCAACCCATGTGTGAACTGTCTCTGGTTGGAGGGATTCCCCCTTGCGTTCGTCACCTCCCTCATCTTCACCTGCGCTGCATGAAGATGTCGACGAGGTGGATGGGTCGAAGTCCGGAGACTCGCTTGCTTCAGTCTTTGTGCGCTTCTCCTTGTGCGCCGATTCCGCCTTGGCTGGCAATGATCGCTGAGAAGCCTTTTCTTCTGAGCTCGAACTTGCCTTCTCGGCCTTCGCCTTGTGCTCCATGATGGTCTCTTTGAGTCTCATTTCTTTGTAGCGCAAGAACTCTTCCTTTCCCATCAAGACGGTGATGACGCATCTCGCGTGCTTGTCACACAGCTCATCGGGGTACGTGCCGGAGGCCCTGGATCTTTCCCGGCCGATGATCGGCTCGTGGCGAGCGCCTTCACCACACTTGCACCTGCCTTCCAGCTCCTTGATGCCCAACATCGAGCCCGAGAATTGTTGAGGCTTGATGTTCCTGTATCCCACTGGCACGTTGGATTGGTAGATGCAGGTGTCGAAGTTTGCTGCCTGCACGAGCTGGTAGTCCAAGAACTCTTGCATCTCTGGCAACTCCCAGGTCGTCGTCGAGTAGAAAGCGACATAGCCTCGCAACACGAAAACTCGCCGCCATGTGCAGTCATCTAACTGCCCGAGTTGCCAGGCTAAGAGGTGATCTTCCAGACTCGAAGGGGGAGGATTCTCCAGGGTTGCGATCGCCCGGATGCGGCCTCCTCTTTTCCGGTTTGCAACGAGTTTGGCCATCGTGATTGACCTCGATGCCATGACTGTGCCCCTGTCACACTCTTCTTGTTGCGCTCTTGTGTTGACCTTCATGCCGTAGGGCTCTGCTTTGGTCCTCACCGGTGGTGGTGGCCCTGGTTCACGGCGGTGCCGTAGTCTGCTGAATGTGCTGCGAGGGAAGCCCGCATGGTAGCCGTCGATGCGCCCCCGCTGTGCCCACGTAAGATGATCCTTGTAGGGCTTGTCCTGCAATAGGTCGCCTGACCCTGATGCCTTCTCCACGCTGATGACTCTCAACCGTACGCGTCTGGACTTCAGGTCCTCAGGGTCAAAGGCCTGTTGGGGAGCTTCAGCATCACCTGAATTGCCTTTTACTTTTATTGACTTCCCCCCCCGGTTCCTTCGTGGTGTCCGGGAACGCCTTGAAGAAGTGCCTTCGCCTCCATGTCGTTTCACGCTTTCTTCTTCCCGTTCGGACAGGATCGAGACGGGTGGCCACGGGAGTCGCACACTGTGCACCTGTGGAGCCGTTGGATCTTTGACAAGCACTGTTGCCCAGGCTGCTGCTCCGAGCAAGGACCATTTCCATTGTTCCAGCCATAGCACTTCTGCTGCGTGTTGGGGCCCTTCTTGTCGTCCCCGTTGTTCTTCGACCTGTATTTGGCCAGCTCCGCTTTGTCGTCTGCGGCTTTCTTCTTTCTGGCCTCCCTTCTGGTTTTCGTTCGATTCCTGGACCTGGAAGTTCTTGATGTCGTGGGTTTCAATGGCTCTATGGCTGGGGTTGTAGCGTCCAAGCCGCCCTGCAGGTAGTAGTCCACGGCCACCATCTCCGCTGGTGTTTTTGGACTTCCTTTTGAACCACTTGCCATCCACGCCAAGGCTGGGCCGTGCACTTGGGTATGCCAAAATTCGGTGTCTGACACCAGTGCACCATACACCCAGTCCCATGGCCTCCTGTCGTCCCACGTCATCGGTGGCGGTTTCCCCGACCTGAGGTCCATTCGCATCCTCGATCTCAGCCTGTTCGAATGAGAAGACCTGGCCATCTCGTCTGCGTTGTACACCAGGTGCCAGCAAGCTGGGTAAAGGCGTGACAGCATTTCGATCACCATCTCGTACCCGTGGAGGTTTGCCAGGCCCACCGCATCCAGCATGATCAGTGCCGATCTCAGCACCCTGAATGCTGCTCGCATCACGACCGTCTTACCCCCCCCAGGGGGTGAAAAATGTAACATACATTTTTGGAGTGCCATTATGCAGGGTTTCGAGACCCTGGCTATATACCACATATATCCTGTGCGACGGTCAAAACTCAATTCATGTGGTGAGGTCATGGCATCGCTTCATAAGGCCCCCTATCGCTACACACAGTCCCAGCACCCTTTTCACCAACTAGGCAGAATTGCTGCTAGAAGAGG
>Ga0126342_10018150_pt1 | contig 12085 bp, 12 predicted proteins | sample Cyp1metagenome_FD_92528 | JGI IMG/M metagenome (GOLD analysis project Ga0126342, IMG submission 92528) | Coral microbial communities from Lord Howe Island, Old Settlement Bay, Australia - Cyphastrea 1 metagenome | ecosystem: Host-associated > Invertebrates > Cnidaria > Coral ... | reverse complement strand
CCCACCCCACCCCACCCCACCCCACCCCACAATCGCGATATTCAAAAACGTGCGTTTTACGGGAACGGTTTTCGGTCCGCAGGCACAAATATGTATATATATATACACATACAAATATAAATACATTGATATACACATACACATGTATACACAAACATACACATATGAACAGTGGCCAAAGCCAAACATATCGATTTATTCCCACGGATGTTCAAGCATGAAGAATGAGGCGGTTTAGGGCTAGAAACGTCCCTATGATTTGTGGTTGCCATGGTTTTCAATGATACTTTCTGAGCCAAGCCTCCATGTTCTTAATTGTCTTAGTGAATTGCCAAGCATTGATGGTGAATTTTGCACCATGTTTTCCCAGTGAAAAAAGTGTTTTCATGCCCGTTTCTTGATGGTTTTGTTGGTTGACTCATGGATTCATGAATTTTCTGTTGCCGTGCTAGTTTCCCAACTGGAGAATCAGCCCATATTTAGGGTATGGGTCAAAATTGGGTACCCCAATAGTTGGATGGTTACCTTCTGGTTATTTCACGTAGCGCACTGGGAAATCACCAGGTTTAATAGGTTAATCATGATTTTTATCATGTATTTCTATGGGCCATTTTCCATAGCTATGTTAAATATCCAGAGGGTAATACTAAACCTAGACTTAAACCTGTGGTCCCCCCAAGTCATTTTGACCCGCTGGCTGGTTAAGAACGGATTTCCCAGTTCATGGATTGTGAGAGTCCCATATTGGATAGTAGCCATCCCATAAAAGGAATTAGTGAAAGAGCCCTTGCACTTCCACGTTGCTGCATCCATAGTTGGTTTATAATTCTACGTTCACTAGGCTTTATGGTAGATAGATCAAGCTAATCAAACTATGGTTTATAAACCAATAAACGGCGGCTCCAACAATCTTTCCCCCTGTTTTTCACAGTTATAAAGCCATGTTTTTTTGTCCCCCAGTTCTCGAATTTTCCCAGGGATTTCCTCAGATTTTTTCGGAGGAGATGGACTACGAACGCTCTGCCGTCCTGAGCCGACGTTCCAGCAGCTTGCCGCCTTCGAGGCCGAAATCTTCTTATCATTAAATGATTTACCCTCTGGCAATTTAACATAGCTATGGAAAATCACAATTTTTCATGGGAAAATCCACTATTTCTATGGTCATTTTCAATAGCTATGTAGCAAATAACCAGAGGGTATGGAGTATCATTAAATCTATCAACTATATTAGTATGATTTATGATGTATGTTATGATGAGTAGTAGTAATTATTCGTTATTACTAACTACGAATTTTTAGTTATTGTGATAATAGTAATGATCATGACGAATAGTAGTATTATTCGATATTGAATATGCAAGTATCTACTGTAATAGTTATTTGTTATTGGAAGTTACCATATTGATTACCATTGTGGCTTACTGGAATGCAGGTGAATGTAGAGATTAACTATCCCCAATCATCCGCAATGATCCAACAACAGATCGGATACATTGGATATCAGAGGAATTGGGATGTCGTTACAACACGCCCTAGCCGAAAAAGAACCAAGAAAATAGATGAAAATAGCAAGTGCAGATATGTTCCAGTTGATGTAAGGACCAACAAATCCAGCAACCACCGGCAACGCAGGACCCGCACGGAAAGCTGTGATGCTCTTGAGTGTGATGAGAAGGCGTGGGCCGCCATTAACCAGAGATGCACCAGAAGTCAATGGCTTGGAAAAAAGAGGAAAGCTTACAGGATACCAACCCATTGACTTCTGAGATTGTTTGAATATGCGATAATATTTCCCATGAAACCCATTTGGTTGGAATATCCCAAGAAAACATGTTCTTTTTTTCCATAAATTCTTGGATATTGTGAGAGTGTCACCAAGAATGATGATCGGGAGAATCCCACATGGTCCAAATGGATTGCTCACTTGTGACCTGGGAATTACCCTCTGGTTATTTGTTACATAGCTATTGAAAATGGCCATTTATAGTTGAATTATCCATTAAACATGGTGATTTTCCATAGCTATGTTAAATTGCCAGAGGGTACGTTGGCTAGAAGCATAAAAGTTTTCAGTTTGAACCAGCCGTCTTTATGGATGCAAAATTCGATGTTTGTGATGGCCCTACAGGACGGACAATACGTGCAGACGCTGACGGAGAAACTCCCATCGATTTTCGGCGCTCAGGCCCCAATTTTCGGGTTTGGAATGTGGTGCCGTATAGCCATCACAATTGAAGCTGAATTTATAACTTGGCTTCCTGTTAGGTTATAATTTGGGGTATACTAATGATACAACTGTAGTATTCATCGGGTGAAACTAAACCAACATATAGCCATCACGTGACTGGGGGCCTCACTGCGTGATTTTGTTGCGACCTTGAGGATCTAACACTCACAACTCTCCCCCTGGGTAACCACGTAGGTCCAGGTAGCTGAGGAGGAGATACTCTCTAGCACCATGAAGGCGCAGGAGCGGGCTGGAATCATCATCCTCAGTCATTGGCCGAACGCCCGAACGTGTTTGAAAAGCTTATATAGTGTTGTGATATTGTGTGTGATTTATCCACATAAGTGTTATTATTCTCATGGTCATGATCTTATGATGTATTATCGTGGTTAGTCCACGTCGTGCTGCCTTTGCTGTACAATAGGTTCTTTCCTCTGAAAAGCTGTCCCCTGGGGTAGAGCGGGATGAAGGTGGGGGTAATCACGTTCACTCGTCTTGGACAAAATATTTGATGCTATGCCACTATAGAGTGTTCACTTACACTTGCTACACGTACTTGATACTGCGCTGTAGAATGCTCAGGTGCATTTGCCACACATACTGGATACTTGCTGCAGAATGTTCATTTGCACTTGCCACACATACTTGGTGCGTTCGGAATACTAAGTGATGAAGGTTGGAATCTATGATTAGTGTCATATCCATAAATCACCATAAATCCACTACAGGAACTCCCCATGTAAAGCCATAACTAGAATCATACTCATGAAAAGAACTTATTTATGCGGTGACAAATTGGTGACAAAGGCTCAAAGTTCTTATGCATGACTCTGTCTGCGGCACGATGGGACTCAGTGTTCGAAGAGCGTTGTCATGATGATTCTTATCATTATTGTTGTGGTTATGGATAAGAATGATCAGAATATCATTTAGGCGTCATAGTAGCAGTATCTGATGTTATATTTTGGTATTGTGATATTATATCAAATGATCATATTTCTATTATCATGGCTATTACTATAATTAGGACTTTTATAACTATAGTACTATTGTTCCCTGAGTTCTTATCATTCTTATCAACATCATTCTTACAATGTGGCTTTCCAATTATAAGTTCGTTCATAATGCTCATTAACTATAGTCTATAGTTACAGTTTTTCAGTACCGTACACCACAATAATTGCATGTTAAACCCCCACTTAACCAACCTCTGATCATAAACACACACCAATTTGCCATATTTTTTCTTGTTCAAGTCCTGATTTTCTGAAAAAAATCCACATGTTTTCCAGATGTTTTCCATATTTTACCATATTTTTCCAGATGTTTTCCATATTTTTCCATGTTTTTCCATATTTTTCCATATGTTTTCCATGTTTTCTTCCCCCCAGATGTAGCAAAAATCGGCAGGACAGCGAAGCAGATGCTGCCGATGCTGCCATTCAGTCCTGGAGCACTGCTGAGGTCACGGACGTCACCGAAGTCAGCGACCTTGTCAGCGAGTCCAACGAGGACACGGTGACAGTCAGTGAGATTTTTTTTCGGCTGACATTTCATGTATAAAAAAAGCATATGTGTATAGCATATGTATATATAATTTATATATATATATATAGTGCATGTTGATGTATAGATATATAATTGTGTATATATATATATAGATAGATAGATAGATAGATAGATAGATAGATATAGATATAGATAGATGGGATAGAAGGGATTCTGATGGGATATCTTTTCGATAAATGGCTTGTTGCTGACCTGGGCACCACCCTCTACTGTATGTCATATCTTCCATTTTCTGGAGGTTTCTAGCTGAGAAAATCATCAAAGTCAACGGCGGATTTTCAGGCGACGTTTGAGACCCTTACTGGGATTCCCATCTAGCCATCTATGAAATCATAACATCAATGGCCATTCCCCACAAAATATGGCCTTATACGGTACAGTACCTCCATTTTAGGATCCTGAAATTCCGATTGATAACATCCTCATGAATATGCCCATTTTAGATCCCAGTTCTGGTTGATTTTCGAACGATCGCAGCAAGCGTTGGTAAAACGATCGCAGGAGTCGATCGATCCCGGATCTCCCGGATCCAACTTTTCCAGTGCATCCAACCCAGGCCGAAAGTTCGTTGGAAGTCGGGCCATGGCTTCGCCATGTTAGTTGACTGGAAGACAAGAAAATTTGGCCATGTTAGTTGATCTAAATTGTTTTGGCCATGTTTTGTTATTTGAGGTAGAAGCTGGTTCCCTGATTTTCGGGGCGAAGATTTCATTAAAGGGCTGAGACAATGTACATATCACATCATTTCGCCAAGGGGGTGAAAAATCACGGATCTCGAACGATTCCCAACCTTGGAATCTTGGGGTCCGTGAGGTTTTTGTTGGTCAAGTCTTGGTTGCCATTTTTTTCCACCTAGCCACTTAGATGATCTTCGATGGTTGGAGTTAGATAGCCCAAAAAATGGCTGCTGGGCCACAGGCAGCGTGGGGCATCCCGAGCTATGCCGACGTCCATGCATCTACTTCGCTGCGGGGCAGTGCCGCAACAGCGCTGACTGCAACTTCTGCCGCTTGGGATAGAGATCTCCTGAGGGTTGGAACAACCAATAGGATGATGGACTTAAACATATATATATATGGCTATATATATATACACGTACATATAGCAAATCGGCCCCTCTCTTTAAAGGACATCATAGGTCGATGGCAACTTCTCGACTTTGAGGACTTTCAATCTGTGGCAAAGCGCAGAATTTTGCGTACATGGGATTGTAACCATCATCCCCAAAAAGGTACCCTCTGGTTATGACTAACATAGCTATTGAAAATGGTCATAGAAATAGTGGATTTACCCAGCTAGAAAATGGTGGATCTTTCCATAGTTATGTTATTTTTTCCAGAGGATAGGTTTATTGCATAACTAACTAACATAGTTATGTTAGGTTATTTTTCCATAGTGGTTTACGACATTCCGTAAAATCCGAGGAAGCAATGGCAGAATGTTTTTTTTATCGGACAAGAAACTCTTTAAGAGACCTGGGGACTCTTCAGCATTGACAGCTGTGAAACCGGGAAGCCATCAGCTTGGTTGGTGAACATGATTGGACCGGTGGATTATTCATTCTTTTGATCACTACCCTCTGGTTATGACTAGCTATTGAAAATGGCCATTGAAATAGTGAGTTTTCCCATTAAAAATGGTGATTTTCCATAGTTATGTTAGTTTACCAGAGGGTACTTACCGACTGACTGATTTACTATTGCTCACTTACTTACTTCCCTACTTGTTTACTTATCAAATCTTATCTACTTATTGACTTCTTTATTGACTTAATGTCGACCCTGAATTAATAAAGCCTGAACGGCCCTTCAAATGGGGAGGTACCATTTATGTATCATATTGTGCCTATTTGGAAGGTACCCCCACAATAAATAAACCATGGTCAAGTTACTGGTGCTAAACGTGGTGAATGGATGGGAATGGGGGTTGCTGGGATTATTATTGATAGTCATTGTGGATCATTCCCTCATTTCCTATGTTTAGCACCAGTAAGGTTACCCTCTGGTTATTCAACATAGCCATGGAACATCCCCTATAAATGGAGGTTTATAGCTGGGAAAATCATCTGTTTCTATGGGCCATTTTCCAGTTCGCTATGTTAAATAACCAGAGGTTTTCATAAATTCCCCAATAAGGTTAACCCCCCATTATCAACAATGATAACAATTATAATCCCATTAAACCTGTGGTTCTTATGTTTAGCACGTTAGCAAGGTGAAAACATGACCACCCCGCGGCCCCGCGAGTCGTTTAGGCCATTTGTCGCATGCCCACCGTTCGGCAACGCTCGACAAGAACCAACGCCAGATGATCAAGGACCCTGTCGGCCCAGGGCGAAGCGCCGTTTAAAAGGGACCGTCTGACAGGATTTTGAAGAGATGTCGTGCATATTGGGTAGAAAACTGCATGCATATACATATATATATACACATACATACATATATATATATGTATGCATAGTTGTAATATATATATATATATATATTACACACATGTGCTACACATGAATATATTTATAGATATCTTGTATGATGATGTGTTTGTGGTAGCATGACACCGGATGAGTCGCCTGTTGCTGCTCTCAGACGTTTCCTCCCGGCTGCTGTTGGGGATACCTTTGCTGGGTTTACTTCATATGGAGGTTTCCTAAAATGGAGGTACCCCAACATGGATGGTTTATTTCATGGAAAATCCCATCTATCAATGGATGACCTGGGGGGTAGCCCTATTTTTTTGGAAACCCCATAAAAAGCATTCTGAAGTATGATTCTATGATCAATCTTTCACACACTGGTGATATTCTCTCTCTCTCTCTCTCTGAAGCACTTTTACCCTCTGGTAATTTAACATAGCTATTGAACATCACAATGTTTAATAGGTAAATGATCTATAAAGGGGCCATTTCAATAGCCATGTTAAATTATCAGAGGGTAACATCTTCACTGCTCTTTATATGAATCGGGATCGTGAGATTTAAGTGCCATCTACCAAGCCCAATGATCCCATGATATATGGTGGGCAAGAATCACCATCACTGGTTCTTTTTAACAAAAGACTCCCATGATATTTCAAACATATTAAAACCATACTATGTTCCACTATATAGAGATTTTATAGTGATCTATATATAGTTTTTTTTTGGATTATCATGAGATTCCATAGTATATACAGTAACCATTTCCATCCGTAGGAGCTCAGCAAACATGAGTTCCTGAGCTTGCTCTTGCGATGCCTTCGAAACAAGGCCGTGCCTGGACTCGATGGAGCGCCGATGGAGCGCTTGGGATGGAATCGTGTGATATTCATGGTTAAAAGTAGGGATAGAATGGGGATTATACATGTATATATATATCTATACTGGGATTATATGTCTATAGAGTCAATGATAGATATGATAGGGATCTAATCTCTGATTAATTTCCGGGGATATTTTTTTCGGCGATGTTGATGAGATTTAATTCTTGGTTGATGACTAGTTGGAAGGTTCTACTGCCCAATACATTGGGGAAGATCAGAATTGATGCTTAGCCTCCAGTAATCAATCATGGCTGGGAAATCCCCGCAGCCATGGAGAGGAAAATCAACGAACTGTTGCAGCAAGCTATGTTTGATTGCCAAGGGCTATACCCTCTGGTAAACTAACATAACTATGGAAAATCACCATTTTTAATGGGTAAATCCACTATAAATGGCCATTTTCAATAGCTATGTTAGTCATAACCAGAGGGTATCCCTCACAAATCTTGTTTGCAAACTTTTCCCTTGATACTGTCAGCCTGTGAGCTTTGGAACAAATCAGGCGTGGATTCCGAAAAATCCTAACACCAACCATCAGCGACCTCCACATCCCGGAATTTCCGGGGGAATCTGTAGGACCACCCAATATCTATGGCTAAAACCCATGGTTTCAACCCAAAAATGTTCCGAAAGACCGAAGACCTAAGGCGCAAGGACAGTTCGAAGAGGAAGCCGATGAAGTTTTGACGCTCTTTGAAGAACGTCTCAGTCAGGCCCTGCGCAGGGCGGGTAGGTGACCATCCCAAAAATACTGTAGATTGTCTGAAAATGGGGTACCCACAACCCAATGGTTTGGAAGATTATTCCATATTTTTTTGTTGCAATTTTTGGCAGTGCCCAGTATAGCTCATGTTCAGACACCGCGACATGAAGAGAATGGAGTGTAATGGGATGCTCATTTGGATCTGGCTCCAAATTCTTGACACTCAGATTGGGCTGGTTACACACTCTGCTAAGAAGTAGTACAGCAGCTGATTTTTGAGCCATGCCCTTTTGTCATTTTTTGGCTATTTTGGAGGGCTCCGGTTGGACACATATGTTTTACTATGTTTGATGGTTAAATCTACCGTTCTTCACATATGAACATTGGTTTAAGGCAACATCTACAGGAACAACTTTCCTTTGGTGGAAAAAAAACATGGATTCCCATAGATTTCACCATCAAATCCATTGAAACAGGCAGCAGGTTCTGGGAATGCAGGCAGCAGCTCGTTTTCCCGCAGAAAATAAACGCTTTCTGGGCAAAACCTTTGTTTTGAAGCTGCAAAAGAAACATTCGCAACCCATCAACAGGCTTGTTTTGCGGAAAGGATTGTTTTCAAGCCGTAAACGAACCTTTTCTGGGAGGCTTGTTTAAGAGCTCGAAACTCGAAACAAATTTCAACCTCACTATAGTTTGAAAACTCCGAAAGCAAGGAACTCAAAGCCTTTGGTCGTATCCTACCTCGTCTGGTTATAGCTGCACTGATCATGATCAAAGCGCTAGAGGTTTTTGGGATAGCCCTAGCGTTGCATACGATAGATGTGTAGAGGATTTTTAGGTACACGTCTTCCATCCTATCCAGACGTGTACCTGCTACACAGTGATGTGGTGAACAAAAAAAAATCAAACCATCCCCGAATACCAAATGGCATACCATTTCAGGGTATGCATTACAAACCATACCCCAAAAGAGGATTTATTATTGGGTTTATGTCAATTCAGCTATCTATCAGATGGACAACCTAGAGACTGGGCCCAACATTTCAGACGTGGGTCAAGCATAGCACCATTTCATCTCTACTGAACATCTACTCATTCTCACGGGCGTGTGTCTGAAAATGGGGTATACACCCCAAAACTTTGTTTTTACTGATTGGTAGTTTGGAACATGGCTTTAATTTTTCCATATATTGGGAATTTCATCATCCCAACTGACGAAGTTATATTTTTCAGAGGGGAACCAGCTAAAGTAATATGGAATACCCTCTGGTAATTTAACATAGCTATTGAAAATGACCATGAATAGTGGATTTTCCCATTAAAAATGGTGATTTTCAATAGCTATGTTAAATTACCAGAGGGTAATGACAGTAATCCATTGGAATTGTGGGTATCCCATTAGGGTGATGGGATTACTGTGAGTCGCCTCGCCACTCCAGGAAGTGGAAATGGAGTCAAAGGCGGCCGCGGCTGTTTTGCGGAGAGCTGTTTGGTAGATCACATTCCGGAGTATCCAGAAGTATTTATATACTATAATTAATCATAATATTATATGTGTATATAGATATATATATATATATATGTAGTAGATAATATTCATGTGATGTCCTTTTTACCTTTCTAATTCCTTGGTTCTTGATGAGCCACCTTTTTTTTCAGGGTTCCAGGAATCGTAACTTGTTAGGATGTGCATCCCAGGAATCGGTTCCGTGGTTTATAATCCATTTTTTTATCTCATTTTATCCCATATCCAGTGGGGAAATTCCATATATTCCATTCATCTAGTTGGGTCATGAATGGACAATTGCCAGCCATTGAGTTGTGAAGCCTCGTTTATTCCATCTACAATAGGACCAGTGGCTTATTCCTTTCCACCCATCGCCCCATGGCCCGCAGGTGGGTGCCAAGGTCAACAATTTGGAGCGAGCGTTGGCGCGAATGACCTTCTTTAGCGTTCGGGGTCCCCAGGGTCCCCCAGGGTTAGATCAACGGTGCAGATCAACGAGACACGACCAATTCCCATTAAATGGTTGGGGTTATATATTTCTGGTGATACTGTAAATGAGATAAGTATAGATAAGTAGGGTTAATCCACTTATGGGGTGAACTAAGCCACAAACACGATTCGTGGGAGGAGCCAAGTATAGTAAAAATTGTCCTTCCATGCCGTAGACGATAGCTATGAAGATGACTCAGCTTGTGCTCCGACTCGAAGGTTGATCATCATCATTTTCATGATATACTGTATATATATATACATACACTGTGTATATATACATACATATATAGATATGTATATATACATACATATATATATATAGATATGTATATATACATACATATATAGATATGTATATATAGATACATATATAGATATGTATATATATGTATATATATATATATACATATGTCTATATATAATATAAGCTATTCTTATATCATAATCACAATTCTGACTATGCCATGGCAGCCGGGCAGGTGGCCAGTCTTACTACACGTGCCCAATTTGACAAGGTGGGATCGCTGGGATTTACCTGGGATCCCCGGTTTGAAGAATCCCCTGTGTTTCCATGGTGATTTATAGATAGTTTACTTATTTTACCTATTAAAAACAGTGATTTTCCATGGCTATGTAACAAATAACCAGATGGTATATATATATATATATTCAGTTCATGTAGAATTCAAATTAATCCAGATGACAGAATCCAGTTGATGTTCAGTGGACTGATTGGCTGGCCTTTCCTCGCTACGATTTCCTCGCCTGTTCGGCTACGGCATCAGTTCCTGTTTGACCCCAGGCCATCCGATGTTGGAAACATGACATGACTGGCACTTCTCGACATCGGAAATCCCCTGACACTCCAAGATGGCTGTGATGACACTGACCATTTATGTTATTTCGTCGCACCCCGATTCATGAGTGAAACCCATTTTTATTTACGTGTGATGTCCCTTTGCATTGTTGAATCTATGTGTATATATATATATAGTTATAAACACATATATATACATGCATTTATACATATGTATATACATACACATAGATATATTAACACACATAGATATATGTATATGTCTATATGTATATGTGTATGTATATAAATGTATACATGTATATATGTGCATATGTGTATTTGTGTATATGTGTAAATGTGTATATGTGTAAATGTGTATATGTGTATATGTCTTTCCTTCAGTGTTGCAAGGTGTTGTAAGTGATTAGTGTCCACGGCCAACAGCAAAGATCAAGTATATGTATATGTGTATATGTATCTATGTATATATGTGTATATGTGTATAGGTGTATATGTATATATGTATATATGTATCTATGTATATATGTATCTATGTATACATGTATGTATGTATGTATGTATGTAATGTAATACAATGTATTGTAATGTAATGTTACCCACAGACGCCGTGTGTTGCCCAGACATTAACATTGAGAATGTCGTGCTGTCGAATATATGATAGGAGACATTGCAGAAAATACTGCGTATAAGCAGTGTTTTCCAGTTTAGGAGTCTCAAAGTTTTCAGAGCCTAGGTTTTAGGGTTTAGGGTTTTAGGGTTTGGGGTTTAGGGTTTGGGGCTTTAGGGTTTAGGATGGTTTCGGGTTTTTCGTCGTCTGGGAAATCTCAAAACACTGGCCCTGCGAAGGTGTTTGAGCATGTTGAAGGATCATATTTAATCATGTTTAAACGCCATTTGAACCTTCGGGCAACACACAGCGCCTGGCCGTAATGTTATGTTATGTTATGTAATGTAATGTATGTATATGTGTATGTACATATGTAATGTAATGTAATGTAATGTAATGTAATGCACAGTAATAATATAATGTAATATAATGTAATGTAATGTAATATAATGTAATGTAATATAATGTAATGTAATGTAATGTATGTGTGTACTGTAAGTACTCCATGTGTATGTATGTATGTATGTATGTATGTATGTAATGTAATGTAATGCAATGCAATGTAATGTTATGTAATGTTATGTAATGTTATGTAATGTTATGTAATGTTATGTAATGTTATGTAATGTTATGTAATGTAATGTTATGTCATGTTATGTCATGTTATGTAATGTTATGTAATGTTATGTAATGTTATGTAATGTTATGTAATGTTATGTAATGTTATGTAATGTTATGTAATGTATGTATGTATGTATGTATGTATGTATGTTATGTATGTTATGTATGTTATGTATGTTATGTATGTTATGTATGTTATGTATGTTATGTATGTTATGTATGTTATGTATGTTATGTATGTT
>Ga0126342_10018149_pt1 | contig 12086 bp, 11 predicted proteins | sample Cyp1metagenome_FD_92528 | JGI IMG/M metagenome (GOLD analysis project Ga0126342, IMG submission 92528) | Coral microbial communities from Lord Howe Island, Old Settlement Bay, Australia - Cyphastrea 1 metagenome | ecosystem: Host-associated > Invertebrates > Cnidaria > Coral ... | reverse complement strand
TGCCAGATAGAATGTCAAATAGAATGTCAGAAGATATGTCAGATAGAATGCCAGAAGATTTGCCAGTAAGAAAATGTATAAATGTCATGGTGGGGATCACACGAAGTAAAGTAATTTTTAATTATGCAAGTAAGGATATGTGTATATATATACATAGGATGTTTTGACCCAACCCAATATGTTATTGAAATTAAAGAACAAGATGTGCGATGTTCCCACGATTCAACAGTTGGTCTTCTCCAAAACAAACTAAAGCCAGATCCAATCGTTTAAATGTGGTACCCCCAGATCTATGTTGGTACTGTAACAACCATGGTTTTAGGGTATCGACACCCATCTGGCCAATTGACGAGAGTCAGCAGCCGCCGAGCCCACACCTTTGAATGCGTTGAACGTGTGAATTTGTGTGGTGTGTTGAGTATGATGATGCTTGATTTTGCCCAAAGCACTTACATAAGTGTGATCACACATGGGTTGAAAGATCATATGTGTATATATATATATGTGTGTCATATATATATATATATACACATGTACAGTATATAGATATGAGATGAGCCTAGCGCTAGGAAGACCTTTCAATGATTTGAAAGGCGTGAACTTTTATGATTCTGTCTTGGCCGGAGCCAAGGGTTTCTTTTGTGTTTCACCTATTGGCCTAGTGTGGATATCCCACAGAATGCCTTGACCCACCCAAAATCTGTAGCACTTTCTGAATTAAGCTAGGTTTGGTGAGTCCTTGTGTTTCAGTAGTGGGAGAGAAGATCTAAGCAGACAAAGTGAGTCGTCTGCAGAGCACTGCAGAGTATCCGAGGTTTGCCATGCAATGAAAAACAGAAAACTGTGGTTTTTGCGAGTCATTTTTGGACTTCAGGCGGATTTCTTTGTCCCAGAAGCTGCACTTTTCCAGCCGCTTGGCGTGCCTTGGACTGCAATATTCAGCGGAACCTGCCTTCCCTCTCCTTAAGTTTCAGAAACACTTAGTTGAATTCAGCAAATCCATTGAGAAGGATGAGCATCGCGAACGGTTCTTCAGGCAGTCAACAAAAATCCCATGTGATGAATGTCCGATGGCTAAATGTTATACATTTTCTTGCATGGAAGTAAGCCTCAAACGTATTTGAGGGGCCCAAGACTATTTGCCCACATGGCTGGATCATGCAGCCCGAAATGACTCCAATTCCTCAGTGGAAGATGTTATGATAAAGCATAATATTAGCAAATCATTTGAAAAAATAGCATTTGAATGAATCATTGCCTTCCCTTTTGTTTGATACCTATCACAGCAATTGTCTTCCCATATTGAGTCAGCCTCTTCTCCGCTTCCGGCGAGCTGCCAGAGATGATTTCTATTGTGCAAAGGGAACGATGAACACAATTTTCACACAATTGGAACAATATAAATCAACTCAATTTGACGTAAGATGCCCAGCTAAGACGACACGTTACTTTTGTTTTGGAAGTATCCAAAATTCTCCAATTCCAGCTGCCTCAGGATCCCGATTCACCACAAGAACAGGCCAAGTGCGATGACTGGGTGTTGTTTCTGATTCAGAACTTACCCCCGATGTTCGGAAATCCTAAGGCACCAGAGTGTGACACACATTTACTCATGTTTATTGTATAACCCAACATATGTTGATTTCAATTGCATCTGCATTTGACAATATAATGCTAGTAGTCAATTACCAAATCACTATCATCTCGAAATAACCCCCAATATAACCCTTAAATATCCTTAAATAAGAAAATATAGGAGACATGTTTCTGAGGGAAGCTTTAGGGAATACTATTTGTCATAAATCTACTGATGGTTCATGAACTTGTCATTGATTTTCCGGATGTATTAAAAGAAAAGCACGTTATTACCATTTGGAACCATTTGGAGGTGACATATGTCGAGACGCACAAAAAATATTGAAACCTGGTCCAATCTGGTGATGGTTTTGGGGAGCTGTTTGCCAAGTAGCCCTGATGTGTTTGAGAAAAGAACTCTTGGGGTTGGCTTCAGCTCCGCAAGTGATGGGATTTCTTGCATTACTTGCATAATATATCCGAGATCCCTGAAAAATCGGTGGCACCGAGGGCACCTAGGGCACCTTGCAATGATCTTTCTTCCACTTAAGAACAATCAGTTGCATCTATCCGAGACTTCGAGTTAGCCAGATGATAAGCTGAGGAAGCTTCGCAGTTTGTAGAAATTCTGTTTTGCTCAAACACCATGAGTTCCACCATCTCAAACAGGAAACAAAGAAAAGTAAAACAACATAAAACAAATATGTCTCAGTACCTTCCTGTTCCTTTGATATCTTCCATCTCAAATGTTGCACAGATCCAGATCCTTCCCTTAGAATCCCTTGGTCAAGCCAGGCATTTGAAGCTCCACCAGGACCATCCCCTGGATTTTGAATGAAAAAATGATTGCCAGAGTGAAGCCACGAAAAAATGTCATGTTGATCTATCAAAGTTGAGGAACTCAAACACCTTTTTTTATCCTTTTTTGGGATCCCTGTCAGCATGCACATGGGTTGCATCCGTGATATGCACGTGGGCCAGCCAGGCCCCTGGTGAAACCTACACTGAAAAACCAAAAAACTCCACCTTTGACAATGTCATACACAAAAGATTCTACTGAACTTGGTCACTACATATTGAACCGCTACATTATTAGCAACCTCACAAAAGATAGAACTGAACAACTGAACAACCAAATCCTACTAAAATAATGCCAAAATTATCCTAGCCCTCGTCATTTAAGGTGATATATATATATATATATATCCATGATATTTCTATGATATATAGATATTCCCATATCCCATTACATCCCCATGACGGTATGCTGCAAACCGTTCACCACAAGGACCAGACCCTCTGAAGGAAGCCGAAGAGGTTTTGTCCGAGCTTCTGCAACAACAGGTGCTGTCTATAGACAGCAGTGGCCTTAAGGGAAACATTGGGATTTACCCTCTGGTAATTTAACGTAGCTATTGAAAATAACCATTAACACTGGATTTTCCCAGAAAAAATGGTGATTTTCCATAGCTGTGTTAAATTACCAGAGGGTAACAATGAAACATAGGGGATTTGATGGGATTTATAGCTGACTTATGGGATTTGTAACTGATTCTATATAGGTTTAAAAATGGGTTTAAAAATTGGTTTTAATATGCTAAAGCTATCTAAAACTCATAAAGTATTGGGAATTGAACCTGATTAACAAGAATGAAACTTGTTTTTTTTCACAAGCAAAGCAGCGGAATCATGGATCAAACTTTTGGATTTACAGATGGCTTAAATTATATAAGCCACCACAGCGGAGATTAAATCAATGGGATGACACAAATATGACTCATGACAAATAGTGATTGGACCCATGAGGGCGTATATATGTAGATATATCATGATATATCAGTGATTATGTTGCGACCGAACCCAAGCCCTATGAATATGATGGTGAAAGGGAAGGGAAGGGGAACTACCCCGAAATCATCCATCAGTAATATAAATATCATAACGAAGTTGGTGAATTATTGGAAAGCCCCTTTAGAACAGGTGGAACTGACGACAACATGGCACTTCTTCCGCAAACCTGTGCTTGTGATTCCTGGCTATGTTTCTGTTTTCGAACTAGTAAAGGAATGCCGGAATGGTTTTAAATGATCTCAAAATACCAGACGTGTCAGCACCAGGCGCTGATGTGCAAAGAAGTTCGCATCAGCATCGCTCCTTGGAGAGGCAGTACATCCCGCAATTGGTTTGATGAAGATTGGAGTTGAAGGTCGTGCCGAATCTTTGAAAAAAGAACCAAGAGATACACTGAACATGACGCAATTGTATGCAATTGTTAATAATCTTTGTGCAGCTGGCCCGTTATGGCTGGTCGAAGTTGCAGCATTCAAGTCCACATCAACTGGGTTTCCGTCCCAGTTATCAAATGGTGAAGGACAAACCTATATCCAACCAGAGTTTGTTACAAAATGCTACAAATTCAACCAAGAAATAGCTCAGTGTACCCTTTTTTCATGGAACACCTTCTAAAACTATTTTGAAATTGTCTAATCCCCAAAATCGTAGCTGTGAAAATGGCATATCCATGCATATCCCACATATCGGACCTAAAACAGAGTCTCCGAGCAGTGATACCACATTGCCATAAATTCAGAAGGCACTTTTAATGCCTTCCCCTTGTTTTTACCTACAGTGGATGGAAGAAATCCTACACCACCTTGGATGGTTGAAACCCTATAAATAATGGGATAAACCATCTATCAACTGGTGCAGGATTTCTTCCATCCACAGTAGCTTCCTTTTGTCACCCCTTAGCGCAAGATGCGCTTGCGCGCCAGCTTGCACTGGACCGAGGAAGATCGGCTGCAAGAAGTCTTCGAAGAATGGCGGTGTCTTCACAATCGCATCAACACCTCTGCGGAGTACTGCGTCCGTCAGGTCACTGGAGAATTTTTTTGCGACACTTCGACGGAATGCTGGGCTCCACTATCCTGAAAAAGCCAAATGTACTTCATTGGGTTGTGAAGTACTACAATTTATCATCATGGATCATCATGGAACATCATGGAACGTCATGGATCTTCGTGGATCTGTGGAACAGAAGGGAACCATGGGTGCTTGATTTCAAAATGAGAAATGGATGAAGTACGATCAAGTGTTATGATGAGGGCAATCACATATTTTCAGAAGTGGTTGTTCTGTAATCTTCTACATGGAAACTGTGAAAAGATGCACAACAAAGGTTTCTCTCGTTCTTTTTAGCGTTTTTTAGGATCCGCAGGGCCGGTCCACAATTCTGTGCAATAACGCAGAAACGCAACATCTACAAGCTACGTTGACTGGAAATGATCTGAATGTCCCTAAGCAGAAACACCAACATGCATGGCATTTGGTCTCAAAGTGCAGGCTCTCTCATTTCTTTGCCAATCTACCAATCAGATCCAATCAGGATTTTGGTGCCTCCCTTCATATTGGGAATTGACTTATATCATATCCCTGGCTCCAAGCGGTCCAAACAGCTCTTGCGATATCCATATGATGTTTGTCTCATATTGTCTCAATACTCTACGGGCTGGATCAATCTCCAGTTCAGCACGAAACATCAAACATAGTGGTTGAATGATGTTGAATGTTGAATAGCGCACATCCAGGATTTTTTTATGAACGGCAAGTTCTTTTTGCGGCTGAAAATCAACCACCATGTTCCCCATGTTCGCCTGAGACAACAGAACTTCCCATTCTAGTCCCACTATATCTGAGCATGTCCCCATGATAAATAGATGACATATAAAAATATATATGCCATATAAAATACAATCATTTATATAGTTTCTTCAGAATCTTAAATTAAAGATATATTAGGATCTTATATCTAAGATCATGGGAGATGCATCATGATCCCCTCAATAGCAGAACCGCGGACACCTCGGGTAGGTCCTGGATGCAGTCTCGCAGCTCGTTTTTTTTTACGAACGCCGATGTTTTTCCGAAAGGATTACCAGGATGGCGATGTGATGGGATTCCATACTTAACACATCTTAACACATCTCTAGATATGATTCTTGTTTTTTTTGACTTAACAAGTCCCTCATGTTTTTTTTAAGGAAATTATTTGACTTAACATATCTCATACCCCATAGGATCCATGTATGCCATATATGGTAACAATTACCATTAATATCCATTAATATACCCCATTGATGTTAGCAGATATACCAGCACCATGGATCCTTCACGGGTACTGGGTGATATGGCCGGGTCGAAGCGGACGGGGGACGGGCAATTTATGACGCTTTGCACGGGATCAACACAAGCAAGCTCTTCAGTGAACAGAACATAACGGAACCTAATATATCTGATTGGTGGTTTCTGAGGGAAGCTTTAGGGAATACTATTTCTCATAAATCTACTGATGGTTCATGGACTTGTCATTGATTTTATGGATGTACTAAACTGATTGGTGGTTTGGAACAATGGAATTTTATTACTTTCCATATATTGGGAATAATCATCCCATCTGACTTTCATATTTTTCAGAGGGGTAGGTCAACCACCAACCAGGTACCCAATGTTACCATTTGGCTTTCTAAATTCTCAGATAAAGGAAACAAATCTAGCACCACCATTTCCCTGATCTACTGAGTGTAAGGATGGGAGGTATCAATACTCATGTTTAATTGTTTATATGTTTCTTATTTAAGGAATTGATTTTTGTAGATTCGGAAACACCAAATTGTTGAGCTTGTTGAACCATGAGAACATCATGCATGACTTGTTTTTATTGCAATGATGTATGAGTCTGGGTCAAGAAAATCACCATGACAAGACCCATCAAGACCCAAACACATATTAGTCACTTTAGTCATTATCCCAGATGTAGTGTTGAAAACTCGTGATTTGCTACGGTAATAAACATCAACCAACATCAACCAACATCAACCAACATCAGCCGACAGAGCCTTCTATGGTGGTCCAGACCTGCTGTTCTTAGGCGAATCTCATGTAGCGTATGAATGGACCTAGCTGGCCAGAATTTATGACCCATGACGGATCCATGGTGCTGCCATATATATGGTAACATGGATCCCATTAATATACCCCATTGATGTTAGCAGATATACCAGCACCATGGATCCGTCATGGGTGATACATCATGAATGTTCAACTCTTTTTCTTTGACAAAAAATCTTTGATTTAAGATTCAAAAAAGGCAAGTTGTAAAAACACGTCTATCTCATCATCACATCTCCATTTTTTGGGGATCAAACTGCCATTTTTGGGGCACTTTTTGAGCCATGACTGACCCCTGAGGCAAAACCAACATGCAGATGCGACTACTTTGGGCTTGGCAATCGAGGCATCGATGGAAGGGATGAGAAAAAGTTGATGGCAGATGGGATGCCAACAAGATATTTACCCTATGGTTATTCAACATAGCCATGCAACATGGCCCATAGAAATAGTTGGTTTACCTATTAAAAATTGTGATTTTCCATGGTTATGTTAAATAACCAGATGGTAGTGCTGTGGATATCTACAGTTGTCTAATAAATATTTAGTGGCGTATTTAGTGCTATGATATAGTGATGGGATATCTAGTGGTATGGATATTGCATATGACATTTAAAACGCGATATTTACCTATACTGTATATGATGGTGTTATTTATCAAAGGGTGATACCAAATCGATGAACTGCGGAGATTTTATGGTGATGTACTAACCCACCATCAAGTTTATGAGCATATGAGCATATGAGCATATGCCCTTGAGTAAACTGCATTCAGATGATGAGATTCCACCATGATGAATGTGATTTTCCGCCTATGATCAAAGGATAGGATGAAAAAACACATGTTTTTGGCAGGTTCTATCGGTTTTTTTGGTATAAAACAGCTTCCTTTTTTACCACCTAACTTGGGTTTAGGGCTTTCACTTTCAAGCATGTTCAACGGGTTGCTATATGGGGGGTTCTTAAGTCATTTTTGGGATCCCCAGTCGTCACCATGGGTTTCCCAGCAGGAAGCTCAACAGCTGGGCCTACCGGAACGGAAAGCCATCACGGAACGCTTGGAAGAGTTGAAGAAGTTGGAAGAAGTGGAGGTGGGGCCCGGTGGGCCCCGGTTGGGTGATGAATGATCAATGGTTATCAAGTCGGAGATAGGTAGAGATAGGTAGAGTTGAGAGCTTTACACTTGTTTGCTCAGATACATGGAACATCATGGAAACTTAGGTTTCACCAACAGGATCTGGCTAGTGGCTAGCAGTTCCATTACTGTAATTGTGTTCGTTCCATCCCTACATGCATAGGATGATTGCATTCTGAGTCATTCTGTCGGGCTTTCACATGTTAGGGATGGGTTGAAACCACTAATCAGAGTGAGTGTCTCCATTTGAAGATGTTTTTTGCCATGTAACTAATGTGTGCAATGATGTTTGGTAGATGCTATCGATTTGGATATCTTAAGATTTAAGGTACTTGCATATATATATATATATACATATATATATATATATATACGTACCTAAATATTGCATGGCATGTATATACCCTCTGGTCATTCAACACAGCTATGGAACATGGTCCATTTTTAGATTTGCCAATTAAGCGTACAAATTGTCTATAGCTTTGTTCTAGATTGCCAGAGGGTGTACACACACATATATATATGTATATAATTTTAATGTCATATATCTACATATGGAATGTCTATATCTAAGTATATTATATATATATATGCATGTATGAAATGATTGCTTCTTTCAGTGCGGCAGGGAGTTTGGCAATGCCTCAGCACCTGTCTACGAGATGCGGATCGTTTGGGCGTCGTCTTTTGGCTCGGGCGCCCCAGCACCCGATCCCACGGAGGGTCCACTTTTGTGACGATTTATAACAGGCTATAGCCGGTATAGCGATGATGATTTATCAATGATTTGATGAAATAAAAATGGTTTTTCATATGATTGACGAAAAAAGCGTTTGATTTTTGGCGTTGTTTGTCGATTAAAAATCCTCGATTTGTTGATGACCCAATGTTCCCAACCAAGCGTTCTGAGCAATTTCTTGGAGGATGTCCTCCCTGGTGTCCAAGGAGTAAAGAGGCTGAAGACTTGGGCCTTGAAGTGCCTGAGGTGGAGTCATGCGCTGGTCCAAACGTCGATTTTTCGGGATCAAAATCCTTAGGGAATGTGAAAATTGACTTAAGGGGTTTAGAGATGTTTAGAGTGTTTACAGGAAACTTTAAAGGAAACCATTCTGTTTCCAGTAATTTTTCGTGTATTTTTGTTTCTGTCGTTCCAATTCTGGAAATCGGAAATCGGAGGACAGGAGCCCAGCGCGCCATCGTTTTGACACGGCAAGTTACAGTAAATATGCTGAGTAACAGCGCTAGCAGACTGCTTGTGGCTAGGCTTTGACATGTTGTTTTTCGCATCTTGTTGCTATTGGTTTGGTGTTACATGGTGTTACCTGAAACTTATTTAGGTAATTAGTAATTACCCTGAAACTGATGATGTTTACCCAAAAGTTAATCCTCCTAGCTACTCATTGTTGCGGATGATTGTCTTTCCCGTAGATATATTGACATACTATTCCCATGGCTTATAAACCAACGTTCACATCACATTTTGGGGGCACCACCTTGTAGGTATCTCCCGTGTTGAATCTCAAGCCTTGGTGCCTCCAAAGGTGATCCAATGGTTGTGACGGGACATTTGATCCAATGGTCACGAAACAAGACAAGTTGGAATACTCATGTTCCATGAGTATGCCATATTATCAGCCCATGATTATTGCTCGTTTTGAAGTTCCCTTCCGCAAAATCTGGATCTGTGCATGTCCTGATCATCTATAAAACCACCGTGACATATGTGTGATAAACCCCATCCCCAATGACTTACAAAGAATTTGTTGGGGGTCCAGATGATTCATTGGCTTTATTATTCCGAATAGCTTGAGAATGGCTTGAGAATGGCTTCGTCACTCTCCAAACTAACAGTTCGATGTGGAGAACCCACTATTTGTAAATCATTTTCCTAGGCTTTCCTCATATGTGTTCTACATCGTTTAATATCGTTTGTATGTTTAACCTTAGGGTATCGTGATTCATGTTTTTTTTCCTGAGATCTCCAAGAAATGTGTTACATCCCCCCATTTTAGGTCCTTTTTAACCTGAGTGATCCTGAGTGCCGTTCATGTAAAGCTGGCTTATGAGTCCACTTACCAAGCACTTGTTAAATGGGATGGTCCTCCCTAAAAATCGTCAGAAATGGGAATCTTAGTAAGAATTTACGATCCTATATATATCGTCAGAATTGGTACTAAATGTCTTACATATTGGATACTAAGAATTGCTTTGTTACCCCATGTTATCCAATGATCATCACTGGAATTAGTGATCATCCCGTTTAGTTATCCAATGTTATCCAATGTTATCGGTTCCCATAATGGAAACTCCAAGGTTTCCCCCTTTCGAGACGCGCAGGTTCTGATGCCAGCCTTGGATGCCATGAGGGACGAAGAGGCGGATCGGAATCAGGATCTATAAGCAGCTGGGGCATTCAAGGATTTTAGTATTAATATTCCGCGAATAACATGAATCATATGTGGGATAGATGACGATATACATACTGGTTGGTGGTTTGGAACATGAATTTTATGTTTCCATATATATATATATATACTGGGAATAGTAACCCCAACTGACGAACTCATATTTTTCAGAGGGGTAGGTCAACCAGCCATCAGTTTTTTTGACGATTTGGTCCGCATTTTTGATGATTTTTTGAGGCCGCTCGGCTGAAACGCATGGAGTTGGAAGCATCCTTCAACGCCCAAGCCGCAGAGGCGAATCCCCGGGTTATCTCCACGCCACGTAAGCCAGATCATGTGGGTAATTCACAATGCCATTTGCACACACCATCCCCCAGTACCATTTGTATAGATGGTATATGGTGGCACCATTTCCATTTTTTTTTTGGGTGGTATGTTTATGGCATTGTTTTACCCACAAAAAGCCACGAATCTCCGTGAGGTTTTCCCTGGTGCCATCCAGAAAGATCGTGATTTCAGAGCTCAAAATCATGAGCGAATCCCATCCTCCATATGAAACACCCCATGGGGAATGATATGTGTCAATCCCTACGTCCACTTTCTGGGGGTGTTTAATATGAACGGGGTTTATTTGATTACTAAGTTCGGAGGGAGCTTCGAAGTGGCTTAACTTCTGGTGAAGTACTTGTACTGTGATATTTAGTTCACTTCTTGGTGAATTCTTCAGCGTTTGCTATGGAACAGTGCCTATTTTAGTTTGAAATTTACCTTTTTTAAAGTGATGAATTGACACTATTTTCCATAGCTATGTTAAATTGCCAGATGCTCCTGGAGCTGAACAGACAGTCTATCCGGCACCATCACCTTTGGAGCTAACCATCAGTAAGAGTTTCCCAACGGCATGATGTGGTATGTTGTGGTAAAACAAAGTAAGTAAAACTTGATCAGCTCAGATATCTTGATGTTTCTTTGATATTGTTGAACTATGTTGAAAATCCATGGAGTTTAACATAGCTATCTGGTAAACATTTAAAAATTGCCAGATGGAATTGATATGCTATCTGTTGAAGAATTGAACATGTGGAACATGATGGAACATGGTCCGAGTCCGACTAGTATGTCCTGAAGAAGTCGCTTCAGACTCAGGGATGGCATGATAGCCTCTGGTAGCCATGTTCTGACCGTACAATGTTTGAATCCCTGTAATTTAACATGTTTTATTCAAACTTATTCATAATTTAAGTCGGAGTGAAGGTTTTGCAGCCGATAAGGGGCCTTTGGAATTTGATTCGGCTGCAGGGTCCTGTGGAGTCGTCGGAACATGTCGGGATTTTAGGATTGTCGTCATCGATAGCCGATGAATTTCTGATCAGAATGCCTCGAGTTTGGCTGGAAAAGACTAGCGCTTCGATGAGTTCGATTGATTTCGCCACGTTTGACGAAGGCTACCCATCGGGGTAATGTGATTGAACAGTTCGCTATAGATGGACCAGATAGATTATTTACCCATTAATAGCATGGTGATGATGTTTCCATAATTATATATTAGTATTTAGTTAGTTTCCATATGGTAAATGGTGCTTTACCTATTAATAGCATGGTGATTTTAACCATCGTTTAAATTGTTAGCGTGTCCTGGATCGAAAGGCCGTCATTGACATCACTGACCTCCATGAGTCGCCAGGCCCACGCGCACAAAGACGTCCAGGCATTGCAAGCCATGGCTCAACATGCCAAGGCAAGTGGCCAGGCGGGGATTTGGACTCCGGGATGGGGTGGAGTTTCTATAGTCATGGCACCGTCATGGTGACATGATAGGTCCGATAGGTGGTGCCCCCAAAAGGTGATGTAAGTTGGTTTATAAACCATGGTAACTAAAGATATATCATGATATATCATTCTATATCTACCATGAACCATCATCATGTGCGTAAAACATATGGTAAAACAATGTCATAATCCACCCATGTCATAATCCAATGTCATAATGGGTGGATTATGACATTGTTTTACCATATGTTTTA
>Ga0126342_10018148_pt1 | contig 12086 bp, 13 predicted proteins | sample Cyp1metagenome_FD_92528 | JGI IMG/M metagenome (GOLD analysis project Ga0126342, IMG submission 92528) | Coral microbial communities from Lord Howe Island, Old Settlement Bay, Australia - Cyphastrea 1 metagenome | ecosystem: Host-associated > Invertebrates > Cnidaria > Coral ... | reverse complement strand
TTTGCACCATTCCCTTTGTGACCACTTGCAGTGATGTCAAACCAATGGACTTCAGTTGGACCTCAGATGGACTGCGCAAGGATGACACTGCACAAATCGAGAAGAGACGTGTAGGTAGATTCAATAGCGTTCACATGAATACCATGTGTATGTACCAGACCCTGTGGTTCAAAGAAAAGTGACGCTGCCTGCTTCGCAGTTTTTGTTTTTTCGTGAAATTTTAATCGACCAAAATGGAGATGTGCACGTTTCAAAAGGTTAAACAAGTAGGTGAAATCCAGAAAAAAACCGAACAATTTGTGCAATTAATTGGGGGGATTATCAATCGATGTTTTGCCGGGGTTTTTGAACAAAATGTAGACAATAACATTGACATATTTTTCCATCATTTCACTTCACGCAGTGACAAAGACACAGTGAACGCCCACTGATTTGTGATTTGTTTGGTCCAGTTTTTATTTGGGATCTGATTCCATACTTTCAAAAACCCACCACCATCTTTATGGTTCGAAGCATGCCACCGAATACTGTGATGACACATCCCATACTTGACACATTTTTCCCGGCGCATAGAAACAAAAAGTAAAGCCAACTATCCTTTTGAACATTTGCCCTTGCAATTGTAGTTTTAGTTTAGCAAACAATGCAATTTTACCTGGTATGACTGTTTCACACATGAACATGTCAGGCAAACCTCTGTGTGACAATAGCGTTGTCAAACATATCAGTTGTACAGTTGGGTGTGTTGATGCGTTCATCCTCATTGCCGCCAGCGAGGCTGCGGGTCAGTCTTTTCCCATGTTTTGCGTGTTGTGTTTTGTGTAGTTACTGCATGTTATTGCAACACTGTACCGATGCATGTTGTGGCATTGGGGCAGGCGTCGACAAGGATCACATGCACCACGTGCACAGCCACTACCAGGTGTTGGCCTGTCAAGGCAACTTGGGGCAGTTTCAGGGTGTGTGACAAATTCAAACGTGCATTTTTTTTAAACAAATTATTGTTTCGATGCAACATTTCATGGAACTGATTTGTCAGTTTTTGTTGGAACATTTTGTATTTCCCCCATCGTTCGCAGAACCGTGTGCACTGCCAAAACTTTTGTATCAAAACAAAGAAACATGTACTTGATCCAGTTGAGAAAAACACGTTTCAAAATCGAACAAACATAACATACTGTAATTATGCAAATGTCGTTGCATGCGACATGAACAGATGCGCAACCCAATCAGCAACCGAAGTAAACATCCCTTGACGGGCCATCCTTTCAGGGTAGTGTAAGTAGTTTTGTGACAGGAAACTCTCATCCCTTTGGCGCGGAGGCCAAACCTGCACTACCAAAAAAACCGTTTTGCGCTGCACGAAAAATGAAAGGCAACTAAGATAAACGGAAGTAAACCTGCTCCAGACAGCATGTTTTCCTTTTTTATCGTGTCATGTATTGTTTCTTCACTTGTGCTCTGGTTTGCTTGCTCGGTGTTTGTCAACATCCGTTCCATGCCCGCAAAGTCATATCCCTCGGTGGAGGATTTCATTTGCCATCGTCGGGAACATTGTTTCAGCCGCATAGTCCACTATCCGACCGGTGCACATTGACACTGCTCTTTTGTGAATACAATTTCCCACTCAGTCTTTGAGTGTTGGTAAAACCACGTCGGAACAAAATTTTGGAACTACCATTTTTAAATTAACAGCAAGGTCTGCACAGCGCAAAAAAACACTTTCGGTATGCAAATTTTGATTCCATCCCAAAGTCAGATGTCCCATGAGTCCCATTGTTCTCTTCATCGTAAACAAAAGTCTCTTCATCGTAAACAAATTTTGATTTTTGTCCGGAATTGGTTGTGATAATCCGCTCGGATTCAACAAACGGGAAATCATTCATCGGGCCTCCAGCTACATGCGGCACTTCTTATGCTTGATTGAAATTTGTTGTGTTCAGTGGGGCTAGAGCATTTGCTAGTTCAGATGTCTGACTATTAGGAGAACATAGCTGCGTGGGGAATGGAAACCCACACGAGACAGACAATTGAGAAGGAAGTGAAACCCAGCTCATGCTTCAACCAAAATATGCAGCAACATGTAAATTAACGGTCTTATGAGTCATAAGTCATACTCGAAACTCGAAACGACTTCTATGATCCAGATGCATCATTTTCGAGGAACTTGGATGTCACCCGAAGGTGTTGTTGTCTCAAGACCTGCCATGGAAAAAAACATGAGGATCGTGCGAGTTGTGCAGATTGGAATGTGCAAAAATTGTTGTACGAGACCCTTCTGGTCGATTCCAACCATGTGCTTAGAAACGAAACTTGAGTACCAAGCAGGACCTTCAAAAGAACGTTCCAACACAAAACAAATCCACATCCAAAGTGTCTGCAAGGTAGAGGAAAGCACATTTTAACTCCAGCATGTTTCGACAAATTGCCAGTTAGTACAGTTTGTGTTTGTAAACCGGGGTAGCATGAAACAAATGTTCTGGGCATTTTTATTTTGCAGTTGGCAAACTGAAAGTGACTGTGGATTGAACTGGTTATGTTCTGCTCGCGTCAATCCTTTTGCTTTCAATTGTTTACCTTACTCGTGTTTACAAAGAGGAGTGGATGACGTGGTGTCGTGTTATAAACAAAAATGTCAACGGCTCAACGAAAATGGTGGGCATTGGATGGGTACGGTGAAATAAGGAGGAAACATTTTTTTGAACATGTGTATCATTGACGAAACCGTTCCTTCCAGTCTCGTGCCAGTGGCGTGACCATTAGCATGCAACAACCTATGTGGCAACACCGGTGACCGTTTGTTTAAAAAAAATGTTTGGACCAAGACGGAAATGAAAGAAACATAAAGAAACGCATCAACAAACATAGGGTGCTGATGACACAACATGGCGGTTCGCGGGAAAATGGTCCGCAATTACAGGCAGCTTCGCCGGAAAACAGCAACAAATTTAGCCAGCGTGAAGTGAAAGTAGCTCCATAGCCAATGTAAACAGATTTCATTCATTCAGCACGTATCCATTGTTTCGCCCTGGCCCAGCAGGCGGGGTTAAAATACATAGCAAGGCAATTGTTTTTATATATGATGGGTGTTTTTCTGCATCATGGATTTTTTGCTGCAACCCTAAATAGGCGAACGCCCAACAAACAACCGGGATCAAAACAGAGGACGGAAATTGCGACGCAAAAATAATGACATGGAAAATCCCGGCACAAAGGAGGTGATTTTCGTAGCCTGGGAGTCACTTGTGCATCTGTTTTTTTTTTATTGCTTCTGATTTTTATTTGGGTTTTGCACCTGACGACTCCCTCACGGGGAATTTATGCCACGAAACTTTCCGAATATTTAGTGAACACACAACAATACACAACATATGAGATGCCAAATGTGCTAAAAGAGCACATGAGGTAACAACGGTAAAATACTGTAGCACATCACTGGCCTATCGGAATGTTCGTGAAAGGGCATGAAATCAATGACATGGAAAAAACTGTGCACGCATGAAAACAATGAAGGAACGAGGGAATGAAGGAATGAAGGAATGAATGAGTGAAATGAATGAATTAGTGAAATGAATGAACGAACGAAGGAACGAACGAACCAACGAGCGAATGAACGAATGAACGAACCAAAAAACAAGCAAATGCAGGAATGAATGAACGAATGAACAAACGAAACCACGACCGAACGTACGAACGAACGAAGGAAGGAAGGAACGAATGAATGAATGAATCAATGATGAATGAATGAACGAAGGAACGAAGGAACGAGGGAATGAGCGAACGAGGGAACGAGGGAACGAGGGAACGAGGGAACGAAGGAATGAGGGAGCGAAAGAACGAAGGAAGGAAGGAAGGAACGAAGGAAGGAAGGAAAGAAAGAAGGAAGGGAAAAAGGAAAGGGACCGAAGGAAGGAAGGAAAGAGGGAAGAAAAGGAAAAAAATGAATGAATTAATCATTGAATTAGGGAACAAAAGAATGATTGAAGGAACGAACGAATGGAAAAAAATGACTGACTGAATGAATGAATGCATGCATGCATGCATGCATGAATGAATGAACGAACGAACGAATGAGTCAACGAGTCATTTAAAGAAAAAAAATACATGAGTGAAATGTGTTTGCTCAAAAGCGAGGCATAAAAAATAATAGGTACGAACGGGTATGCATCAAACATGGTACGGACGTACGATGTTGGTACGGTGGTGCGGTAAGATAAATATTGGTACGTATGTTTTAACCTGTACCTGTGCTGTACCGATGTTGTGCCAATTGCAATATAATTATGCAAAAATTTCTGCTATCAAACTGGCGCGTTATAGGTAGATTGTAGAAAACAAATCTTATTTTGATTGAATATATTACTAACACCCGAGGGTTTCGGTGGCAATGTAAGGCACAGTACAGTACAATCAGTACAAGGTGCACAGCATGGCACACGAAAAGTGAGGGTTTTCACCGCGAACGTATTGTAGTTGTTGTCCTTGTTTGGTACGAGCTGTTGCACCGGCCTCAGTGTATACGAACGTGGGGCACCTGAGACGCATAGACATGTGGGTAGAGCTAGGATGGGAAAGTAAGTAGCGAAATACAGGAATAAACAATGACACAAACATGAGGAAAAAAAACACTACAGACACGAGGTTTGACATTTTCAATGCGAGATGCTCGAAACAAGGCAATTCATTCATTCTTTCACCTCTTCATTTACTCATTCCCCGTCCACTCATTTCACTCATTCACTCCTTCCTTCCTTCATTCATTTCGGGTCGGTTCATTTCATTCCATTCGTTCAGTCGCCTACCCGTTCGTCCGTTCGCTCATGCATTATTCACTCAATTTTTAGCTGGTTCACTCATTGTTCCCTGATGCATCTCATTCGACGTATTTTCGAAAGCAATGAAACGATGGATCGTGGAACCTTTGCTACGGGAAGGGTGGTGCAACATACGACCTGGTACAGTACGGCTGAAACAAATGTACGGCACGGGCACAGTACTGTTGGACCGTGGTTTGTAACCAAAAATTGTAACTTTTACAGTGTTTTGTGTAAAATGTACCCGGTACATTGCCAACAAAACCAAGGTTTGTTAGCAAAAACTGCATTGTATTTTATTTCTATTTTTTTTGGGGGGGAGTGTGGGAAATACTCAACCCCTCTCAGTGGATAGGAAAAATGATGATGATGATGATGATGATGATAATTCGTTCTGGATTTCGGAAAACCGCGTGTTACTGCCGAGTCACCGCGGCTGGACACATACAAACATATCGTAAATATAATATGTGGGTCCCATCCCTTTGTGAGCCTCCTGTGTGCATTGTGTTCACCTTGGGGCGAGTAGTTTCGCTTGCTATCCGGGCGTGTGTCGTGTTCCACGGTGCGCATCAAATTACTACGTTTTACTGTGTTCAAAGAACAAATGACAAAAACACATAAAACCGCATGGTTTCGCGTGCTTTTCGTGGACAATGGTAAACAGTCAGGCAACTTCAACCTAGAATACTCGCAAATCACGCCGCCGTTCCAACATTACACCCTCGTAAATCAGAAACAATTTGCATTGTTTGGCCCTGAAATTTTACCATTAACAATTGTGCAAATCTACCAATTGGATGTGGTGCAGCGAAGGGTGGTCCGCTCCATTGTAGGCAGTGTCCGTACACATAACGAGCAATGGCAAAACACCATGCAAAGAATGAACGGTAGATTAAATTTGGAATTTGCGATGACATTGCATTTTCTTCGTAAGTGGTCGCATCGGTTTTCATTGCCAAATTCAATTTTTTAATTCGCGTGGCACAACACATGCTAGCCTGGCTAGTCCCAAAAAAAAAATATGGTATCCTCCCACAGATTAAGGCCAAATTTTCTGACACCGGACCTTATCGCAAGCGAGGATGATCATCACAACGGTGGGACAACCATGTTGCCCAATTTGCTGCGCAAGACTTTGGAGACGAACACGGGTTTTTGACCGCAAAACTCGATTTTATTTCGAATATAGATAAGGGATTACATGCGGAATTTTGCTGGAAACCTTTTGAATGATTAGTCCCTGTTGGTTTTCCCATGGCGGTCCTCCGTAGCTAATTTGAATTGACCCGGACAGGTGAAAAGAAAAAAAAACTCGCAACAACTATTCGGTATCCATCGCAGCGTATGCGTGCATGTTGGTGGTTGTACTAGTTCCTGATGTTGGCAATTTTTGATCCATGTCCATCGAAAACAGCATGAATCACAAACATCTCTGCTCCATGCCACACGATTCTCGGCATGTGTAGCTGAGACAATAAGAGGGCGACAACGTAGGAGACAAATGGGAGACAAAAAGTAAAACGCATGAAACCAGAGTGGAACATGATGTTGTCCTCAGAACATAAGAGCGCACAGAAGGAGGGAAAGAGACATGAACGAAACACAGATAAAACATTTTGCAATTAGAACAAGACAACGCCAGGAAGGCAGACGTATGATAAGAGGCAAGGTGATTTTGGAGACAGACTAAATACAAGACGGAAGGTGGGAGACAAATGATGCAAAACTCCTCACGACCTTCCTGCAAGGACCTGGACAAGGTCCCGCAAGGATCTCCAAAAGCAATGGGCCATAATTTTTGCAACGTGTTCGCAAAATGAATTGTTAGTGGATTTCATCAACATTTCTGCCCAACCTCCGCGCAAGGACCTCGACAAGAGCTGCTCACAAGGATTTCTAAAAAAATCACCAAGACTTCTGCAAGATCATGCTGGGACATGAATGGAACTTTCGCACAGATGTCTGCAATATGGTAAGCGAAAGGTCCTTGCAAAAAAAATGCACGATTCCTTTTGGGAAGATCTTGTATGTTGAGATCTCTGCATCATCATTTGCAAGTCCTTGTGAGAAGATGGCGCCGAGAGGTTAGGCGCACATTTTGTGCGAGGCCCCGAAGTCGAAATGCACATGGACATGTCACAACAAGCATTCGAGACGGAAATTGATGGAGAAAATGCCGTGCCCGACGCGTTGGCCCAACGCTTTGTGCGAGTTTACGCGGTCGACATGTCACAGGAATCAGACTGGAAATTTGTAGGAAAAATGTCGCGCCCCAAGACCGCGACACAAGCCTGCATGTTTTCTGCAAACCTGCGCGGTCGAAATTTTTCCCGGACATATCGTAGGAACCATCGGGCAATTTACAAAAAGTGTTTCCCCGCAGGGCCTTGGAACCCATTGTGTGCGAGCCTGCGAAGATGAAATGCACATGTACATGTCACAAAAGCAATTGTATGCGGAAATTTGGCACATATAAAGGCCGCAAAGCAAGAGCAAACCAATTTGCGCCGTGCGTTTTGTGCGAGCCCGCGCAATCGAAATGCACAAGGACACGGGACTAATATATTTTTATCTGGAATTTTACGGAGAGAATGCCGCCCTCCAGAATGAGCATCTCGATCAAGCATCGGCTGCGACCTCTACCGTCAAGATCTCTCCATGCGGACACGCTGTATAGGCAAAAACACACGGAAAACCGGACGCTACTATACAGCGCTGGAACGAAATGAAGGGAAACAAATGGAGTGACGCATCCAAAGAACCGGACACCACTAGTCAAAAAAGAAACCACATGATGGGAAACAATTCCAAAGAGGCATCCAAAGAGCTGGTTGCTACCAGCCAGACCGGGAGACAAATGAAAGGAAGGACAAGTGGGAAAAAAAACAAAAACAGCGGGAAAAACAGACATACACAGACAGGACCACCACCACTTTGCAGAGCCATAGGTTGCCATCGCCTCAATTGAAGGGCAAGAAAATTGAAACATGCATGGGGCCAACGTGGAATCACCAAAACCCAACGGTCTCCCTGGTTTCTATTACCAATTTCATGTTCGTGGCGGGGTCAAGATTTTTGATAGCAACCCAGTAGGCTCAAAAAAATTGAATTTTTGAAGTTCTTCGAACAGCGACCTGTTCCATGTAAGAGCTAGCCCTGTAAGGCGTGAAAAAAAATTGATGTCGCTCCGCTATACGTTTCAATTCTTCTCTCCGACCAGGCAGGAGTTGTTGCCGTGGTCGGGATGTTGGATACTGCTCAATGATGATATCAGCGGGTGACATTTTAATCATTATTCAAGCGTGCTTAGAGTCCAAAGGTGTTGTATTTCGCATACACTATTTAGCATGAAGGTGGAATGCTACAGATTAATTTTTCCAGCATTTCAAGATCAGCGCATTTGCGTGCTGAGACATAGGTTGCGTTAACCGGAACGTGTAAACATCGTAACAATAGGAAGAGAAAGCACTACGTTCGCCCCAAGTCGTTGACCGTGGAGCTTGACCGCCCAGTTGCTGAACGGCCTTCGAAAAATTGACGAGCCAACATGCAGCTACGTGAACCATGACAGAGGTTGAACTTCAGAAGAGTTTCAGGGATCAATCTTGCACATAGGGTTGGTATGAATCATATATGAAAAAGGGCAAGAAACAGGGAAACCAAAAAAAAACACACACACACAACCGCGCAAAGGATAAAAAAACAGCCAACGAATCCGAATGCACTCACGTAAAAAACGTTTCTGACACAAATTATAAAAACATATTAAAACAGCCTTGTACATTCCTACTGTGGAGTTTGCTGGGGAATGTAACGTGTGGGGTATGAAGTGGGGATTGCGGAGTGCAAAGTGGAGAGTGTGACGTGAAGTGCGAAGTGTGAAGTGTACAGTTTAAAGTGTGGAGTGGAAAATGCAAAGTGCAGTGTAAAACGTATGAAAGTGTAGAGTCTAGAGTCAAAATGTGGAGTGCAGATTCCGGGGTGTAAAGTGTAAAGTGCGGAGTGTACAGTGTAAGAGTGTGTTTTTTTTTCTTCCCGCATTTTCAGTCTCAATCGTGTGAATGGGGGCCTAGTGCCCCCTAACCGGACAAGGAGCACACACACACACCCACCAGAATAGCCACCGACACCAGGGTATGGAGCACGCAACCCATAGGCAAACAAACCCCCGGAAACCTCAAACCTCAGGAGAGTGCAAAGCGTCAACTGTAAAGTGTAAAATGGAAGGTGCAAAGCATCGAGTGCGAAAATCAAGAATTGAGACATGGTTCTGTGAAACCGGGCCTGACAATTTGCCAATTTTCAAGTTACCTTGCCATGGAAAATGAGGATTGAATTTGATGACGGATAAGTCATTGTTGCTTGCACGTTGATGCATTCCGACATGCCGATTTGAGATGTTCGTGTCATGTGTGTGCTTGTGGCATGGGGTTCCAAAAAAGGGGCACGAAAGATACAAATTTAGACAGGAAGAAAAATTTGAAAGGGATCATAAAAAATATTCACATTTCCTGCGCTGGTGCAGTGTTTTAGCCCTTTTATGACATTTTCAAATCATGTGGTCTTTGAACCTCCAGGTGTTTCAAACCTCTCCCTTGGTCCCATGGTCCCTTGGTCCTCTGGTCCCTTGGTCCTTTGGTCCCTTGGTCCTTTGGTCCTCTGGTCCCTTGGTCTTCTGGTCCCTTGGTCTTCTGGACCCTTGGTCCTCTGGTCCCTTGGTCCTCTAATCTTCTGGTCCCTTGGTCCTTCCGTCCTTTGGTGGCTGTGGTGCGTTAAAACATTTTGAAAATAATCTTTAATTCAGCCAGCCGTTTAAAAAAACCAAATCAGCCCCAATAGCACCAAAAATACTTCCCAAACCAAAATAATTCTTCAACGAATCCTAAATCAACCCTCAATCAGCTCTAAGCTAACCCTACCTACAACAAACATGAACAAAATTTAAGTTTTAAACTTTAAACAACCGTAAATTTCAAAACAACCATCGAAAAATTAAAATTCGAATTCCAGAAAGTGTTGCAGGGGTGTAGAACGGGAGCGTCGAACCCCGTGAATGCTCGATTTCTAGGTCCAATGTCCTGCAAAAACCTTACTGGGGAGAGGCTCCATTGCCAAAACGATGCAAATACCACAGAAATGCTCGGTTTTGTCTCCAAACCCTTGCAAGGGCCATAGGAAACAGATAAAACAGGGGTTTCCAGGAATATTTGATGCCTTAAATATTTATTTGTTGATCCCCACGAGAGTTTATTTTGATGCCTTACGTATATTTTTTTTGATCCCTCACCTTGTCTGTGTGTGTGTGCAGGCCTCCGACCGCTTCAAGAATTTCTGCAGAGAACGCTGCAGGCTATGGTTTTCTTAAGGGAAGCACGTGGACATTATGCAACCGAAGTCAACCAGCAAATGTTGCATTTCAATTTTGATGCGTTTGTGGTTGACAAATTTATATAATTATAATTGCAGCTTATAGCCAGCGATTGTGCTGGGGCCCCTTGGATATTCATATGGCCCCGTTTGCACTTTTGGGCATGTCCGGTGAAAGTTGTCATGTCGAACATGACAGTGTCACAGGAACTCCTCCAGTTTCATGCTCCTTGGAGTCAAGATGAAAGAGGTGTGTGTGCCTGTGTGGGTGTTCAGTCTGAATGTAGCAGCAGGCGGGAATTCCCAGAATTGTTTTCAATATTCTTGGCTTTTGAACTGTTGTGACAATTTAGTCTCCTGTTTTTGTTTTTCACAGGGGTCCCAATCAATTTTGCCAATGCCCTTGTCAAGTGGAAAGAGTTTTGATACTAAAGAAAAGGAGGAGGAGGGAGTAGATCAGAAGAGGGAGGGAAAGAAGATATCAAGGTCAAGGTACCTTGAATCAACTTGACCTCTTTGAGTTGATCGTGCGCCCCTGAGCTATTCCCAGCATACCTTGCAGCGGCACCCTGCAATGGTACCAGCATGCTTGCTCCAAGGCGCGCGCACCACTGTGATACCAGCACCTTCGAGCAGCGCCTTGCAGCCGCAGCTGGCAGCGGAAAACTGCAGCGGCACCCGCATGCCCGCTCCAAGCGCGCGCGCGCCTTTGACAGCAGCGCCCGCAAGCAGCACCCTGCAGCGGCACCCGTCAGCGGCACCAGGATTCCCGCTCCAAAGCGCACAACAGCACCTTCGAGCAGCACTGTGCAGCGACACCACAGCGGCACCGCAGCGGTACCAGCATCCCTGTTCCAAAGCGCTCAAACCACTCTGACAGCGGGACCTGCGACCACTTTGTCCCTTCTTCTTTGACAACTTCACAAACTTTTCCGGAACCAGACCAGTGCTCAGCACTATTTCGCAGATCCCCCACTTTGGAGGGGTGAAAATGTGAAAGGTACTGGAAACGCCATATGGCATGGCAGGGTCAACTTGAATCATCGACCGTGCGTTCGCGCGAACCGCGGTCACAACCAGCGCGACAAATGTGATGACGTACTTGCAAATGGTTGCAGGCAAAGAAAAACACATCCAAAAGGACAGCGCACTGCAAACCCACACTGTGTCCCTGATGTGAGAAATTGCCAAGACAACAACATGGCAAAAACATCTCTCTGAGAGGTAAAAATGCCGATTTTACATTCGTTTTTGCCGTTTGCCGTTCATTTCGTGCGACGGGGTCGCATCTGGACTTTAAATGCTTTAAATGCAATTTTACGCTGGTTTTTGCCGTTTGACCTTCAAATTCGCATGTTGCCACACATTCGTGTGTCCGACACAAGGAGGGATCCTCAGGACAAAGCAAATTCGAATTTCACAACACGTTTGCGCGCCCGACACGCGCAATCTCTGAAGATGTGCGTCCGACACGCGCAATCTTTGCAGATGGTCGCCGAAGCAAATTCGCATTTAAACATGCGTTTGTGCGTCCGCCATGCATGATCCCCGCAGGGCATGGCTCCTGTTACTCTTCTGTGCCAGCCCGCGCTACAATTACCAACTTCGCATGCTGCGGCCAGAAATAACAACCAATTTTGCCGCCGCACACGATGTCGCCGTGGCCACATGCTTCACCCAGCTCTTAGACACAGCCCCATTGCCAGCAACAGCCCTTGCAACAGCACACCTTCCACTTCAACTGGGCGGCCTAGGCCTCACCTCGGCAGTCGCGACAGCTAGGCCAGCTTACTGGGCATCTTGGGCTGACACCCTACCCATCCTCCATTCCCAAGCGCCCCCACTAGCAGCCACCATTCGCCACCAGCTGACCCACCCCCAAGAAGCCACAGCCAGTGTGCG
>Ga0126342_10018147_pt1 | contig 12086 bp, 9 predicted proteins | sample Cyp1metagenome_FD_92528 | JGI IMG/M metagenome (GOLD analysis project Ga0126342, IMG submission 92528) | Coral microbial communities from Lord Howe Island, Old Settlement Bay, Australia - Cyphastrea 1 metagenome | ecosystem: Host-associated > Invertebrates > Cnidaria > Coral ... | reverse complement strand
GCCGGTGCACCAAGAATCACCTTCAGCAGGTAGTCCAACCTTACACTTGTTGCACCTAACTTGCATTCCAGCTTTTGAGCCTAAAGGCCCCAACAAACACAACTCAAATTACTTCACCCTAACTGTCGATGCGACTGTCATGCCACAGTCTTCGCTGAACACACCACATGTTTGTGGGTATACGCCTATATTTTGCCATATTTTCACCATTAGATCGCTGTTGATCATGATATCCAACAATTTATCCAAAGAAATAGCCCCTGTATTAACCCAATGACCATTTGTTTGGTTGAATTCGAATTGTTCACAAAGCTGAAAATAGCTGAAACTTGCGGCCAGCTATGGGGATGATGCCCCGAATCCAATTCCCATCATTCCAGTGACATCAGGACGTGAGATCATGATTCATATCTGGTTGGTGGTTGACCTACCCCTCTGAAAAATGATGAACTTCGTCAGTTGGGATGATGACATTCCCAACTGAATGGAAATGTCATCCAGTCATGTTCACCACCAACCAGATATTAAATATTCTAACAGTATCTAATAGTTATATCCCATTATCATTATAATAGTGATATCATTGTCATTATATTCCAATAGTATCTAATAGTTATATCCCATTACAATAGTATATTAATATTCCAATAGTATCTAATAGTTATATCCCATTATAATAGTATATTAATATTCCAATAGCATCTAATAGTGATATCCTATTATAATAGTGAATCCCCTTCTTTATTAGTTGTTTCCAGGTAATAATGCCCAGTATATGCCTCGATGTTGAGGGAGACCATCTCTACGGAGAGCCTCATCGCCGACGACGCGGTGGCCGGCTCGGTGTCTTTTTTTTTGAACGAAGAAACTGGAGATTTTGCAAAGAAAATGGGGATGGGTCAAAACCCTGGCACCTTCTGTTCACATCAAAATAGCTGGGATTTATGGATGTGAATAACCCCCTAAAAATGGTATTTTCATAGGTATTGATCCATACCCAAATGAGTTTGGATGAATTTTGGATGATTATTGGATAACTATTGGATGATTAATGGATCATTATTGGATAACTATTGGATGATTAATGGATCATTGAAGTCATGACTAATGATGAGTGGATGATTAGTTGAGTTCACGAAGTTTGGATCACTTGCTGGATGAATGTGATGAGTTGAACATTTCATGGTGATTCATGGATGATTTTACAACAGATCCTGTTCCAAAACATTGACTCACTCATCGACCCAACAGGAAGTTAGTGGCAGAAACCTGGAGATCAACAGGGAAAGAGGATTTGAGGGTAAGCCAGAAAAATCAAGACTCTGGATAGATTACAATGGTTCACAGCCCCTGAACTAAGGCCATTTGGAGATAATGTTACCCCTATTGAACATCACTTTAGTGCTGCCACAGCGAGGTTGTTACTGGAAACTCCGGAAACTCCTCAATTTCTGATGGGGAAATCATCTACAGGTGGAACATTTCTCAGCCATGTTTGGCAGAGGGTACACATCAACTGGGGATCTACGCCGTGCTTGGAGAGAAGCAGGGTGCTGGCATCACGCATCACTGCATCGCGCAGAGCACCAGAAACATACAGAAACTGGGGATGCGGAGCAACAAGAGCTAGCAATCTATGGATAAATCGCGATGTAAAGATCAAGAGTGGATTTAACGGCAAAAATAGGAACTTCAACAATGAAGCACACCGTTTGTATCTACCATTGAAGGATTGAGCCGTGGATGAGGATGTAACTATTCAAAGAAAACAAGTGCGGACTGAGCCAATCCGATGAAATACACATGGACCGATTCGGTAGAAAGTGAACGGAACTCGTGCTGCTGGTAACTGGATGGCATCTGGAAGCTAGTTGCGACCTTGAAATCCCTTTTATTTTTGCGAGTCCATTGGGACCCAGAAATCTGCTCTTTGCTTTGTGCACGATGTGGACACCACCAGGTTCTGAAAGCACCGAAGATGGTGGAATTTTGTCCATAATGAGAACTGATGAACCATAATGGGTCATCTCCATTATTGCTTGATATTGCTTGATATTGCTTGACGAAGCACGATCTTGAATAACAAGTGGTATCACCATGTTCTGACAACCCCAAAAGGTCTGCACTTTGAGCGCCAAATCTAACATTGCCATGGAAAATACTTCATTTATAGACTGGTTGGTGGTTTAACCACTCTGAAAAATATTAGTCAATTGGAAGGATTATCCCATATATTATGGAAAAAAACATGTTTGAAACCACCAACCAGTAGATAGATTTTCCCATTTTTCACACATTGATCGATTTCCCAAAGTGACTGTCATGGTAGCTGAGATCCCCTGCGGACCCTCGCGTGGCACCATGCGCACTTGCACACCCCGAGGAGACTGCAAACAGTGTCGGCGACGACGAATCCGTAAGCAAAGGATAGGTGGTCACGGTGACTATGAAAAAATGGGATGGACAATTCCTGGGGATTTATTGAGGAAATCATGATTTAATGGGTATATATATATATATGAATAGCCAATTCGTGGTAACATGCATCATGTGAGAACGTGAAATCAGTTGTCACAGGGGCCAGAATAGGATAGGCCAGTCGGCATCATAGCTGGATCATGCTCTCAGAGGTGATCACAGACTCCCCCGATTTGCAAAGAATGGAAACAACGTCCCATCTTTCCACAGCTACAGTGCCCCCCTCCTCGTCGGGTTATGTGGACGATCACCCCCCAAAATCCCAGCTGAATAGCCATCGCCGGTCATTAGAAACACCAAATGAACAGATTCAATGCATGCCGAGGCGTTGCTTGGAATCTAAACTTTTGGGTCTTATACTTACCCCTTTGAACTTAAGTTTTTACCCAATTTTTGGTAGGATTATTTCAATGTGGGGTTGTTCAAACTTAGTGGTAGCCAATCTTTTTGACGAACCCAGAAATTGTGATGGAGTTTTTCTGTCCCAATATCATGGCCATCTTAGGTACGCAAAAAACTATTGATGACAAACATCAACATTTTGCTATATATACATATATACATATATTTATAGCTATATATATACGCATTGTTTTATTTATATTGTAACTAATTATATTCCCATCCAAAATACTTTCCAGTCCTCATCCAGTTGGTCACAGTGACTATCCAATCACATCCCCATGTTTTTCCCAGCAATTATTGGATGTACCTTTGGTAAACTAAGATAGCTATTGAACATCACCATTTTTAATAGGTAAACCATCTATAAATGGGCCATTGTCTATAGCTATGTTAGTTTACTGGAGGATAGCCCATATTTTGTTGGTTACCCTCTGGTAATTTCAATGTAGTTATGGTATAGTAGTCCCATTTAGTTCGATGAATTCCCTGTTCAACACTTTTGTTTTCCAGTTCACAAACAGTAAAAAAATCACCAGAAAAGCACTTCTGAATTCAGCATAGTTGGCCAGTTATATCCCAGTTGTATCCCAGTTATATCCCAGGTATATCCCAGTAAATCCCCATGAACTCCCCATGGATTCCGGCGCCTCGCAATCCAAGTAACTGGCATCCCCCACCAGCGAGGTGCCTGGTGTTTTTGCATCACATCTTTTGTAAAGATATAGGTATCAAAGATTTCAGGATCTATAATGCAATAATATAACTTATATATAGATATAGAGACAAAAATATAGACATCATATATAGAGATATAGATAATGATTTTGGGATGTGATGGACAGAAAATAATTTCGGTGTGATGTAGTCTAGTTTTCAGTGCTGTGTAGTCTAGTGTAAATATAAGGTAAATGCAATTCAATGCAGTGCAAATTATGTGATGTAAGAATGCAATGTAAGTATGTAATGTAAGATGCACGTACGTGTGCATGCATGTCTATATCTATGTCACACACACACCTGTATATATATATACACAAATACACATATATATATACATACATATACATATACATATACGTATACATATACATATATATATATATCGATATACACGGCCTATACCATATCCATCAAATTGGGATTCGCAAACGTGTAGATTTCAATGATGATGGGCCAATGATGAGGTGAACAAATGAAACCACTCAGCAGGTTCAAAAGCCCATTGCATGCGGGCTGCAATTGGGCTCAACTGTCACAATCAGCCATGGTCATTCAAGGGACTATATATCATAGGGTCTTGAGTTTCAGTACGAAGATAGCCTCCAGTGAACCCGCGGAGAATCCCTTATGAAAAAGTAGCTGAATAGATCCAATCATCAAGCAGGACATCTGGGGGTGCATCCCCTTTAGCTGGTACGTAACAACCAGCGTCTAATGGAGGTATATGTCGGATAATATCCATGTTAAAGATAGGTTATTATCCAATTGAGAACAGTCGGGATGATAGGTAACCATAGGTAACCACCGTTAGCAGGTAACAACCAGCTTAAAACATTGTTTATCCACAGCTACTTGTTACCAGGAATGAACCCACCAATGGTCAACCCGCACCTCCAGAATCCTCCACGCGCGCGTACATGTCAAAGATCTGAGGCAGAGGTGCTGGGAATGTTACAGCGGCAGAGCAACCTCCGAAAAGATAGAAAAGTAAATCCCTAGTGGAAAAGTCATTAATAGCTCTATCTTTTTGAGGCCTTCTTTATTTGCATATTTATATATTCCCAACCGGAGTGATTGTTGGCTTCCAATCCTCTGGGGGAGTGCCGCAAAGCTGGAACCTGGAACCCTGGAACATGCTGTTGGGTTGCAAAGCTGGATCAATGTATGTGTGTACATATCTATCTATCTATCTATCTATGTATGTATGTATGTATATATACATATATACATATATATACATATATATATATACATATATATATATGTGTACATGCTATATTACTTATAACGTGTAAGGCTTAAGATGGTCAACAAACAAAGCTTCAATATCTCGCAAGGAAGGCTCACTTGTTGATTGGCTGTGAAAATGTTCGCACGGCTATTGCGTGTGGCAATGTCTTCTGCAGACACAGCCCATGGGCTGCCAAAACCTCGGGCTTGGCCGTCATGAGGCATCCCTGCCATTGGAAATCAACATTCCCGTCCGAAAAGGACTGGTTGACCGGTGAAGAGGAACAAGAACGTTGAAGCCTGTACCGTGGCCTGCGCGTATTCCACTGGCCCGTAATCGTCCCACAGCAGGAATCGCTTGTGCTGCAAGATATTCCGCAAAGCGAATCTGGATCCCCATGCTGGCTTGTGAAAAAGTCTGTCTTGCCCGAGCAACTTGTCAAAAGGTAGAAATGCATTCCTGCAGTTTCTCAAATGGTGGATCCAGATTGCCAGTCATTGAACATGACAACGAAGCATTGGATCCAAAAGTTGGGAAAGGAGGAGAATCTACGAAAATCAAGGATTAGCTGATTAGCCACTGAGTTGCTTTTTTACAAGAGTGTACAAACCATAACCCACTCCTAGTCGCTTCGGCTGCATTTGTGGTGACATGTGGTGACTCGCATCTTTATCCTGGTGTGGTCCAGTTCTCATTTTTTTCCATGGTTAGGTCGCAGTCTTTGATCATTTTCCACCATGTCTCATACTGTCTCATAGTTAAATCAGTTAAATCACATTTTTTCATAGTTCAATCACCATTTCCCAGTATTTTCGAAGATTTGGGTAGTGAAAAGCCTGGTTTTCTGTAGTTCACATCCAAAATCGCCGGGAAATGGATCTTTCCCTAACATATCTGGTTGGTGGTTGACCTACCCCTCTGAAAAATATTAGTCAATATTAGTCAATTGGGATCATTATTACCAATATATCACCAACCAGATATGCTACAATCAATAGGTTTTCATCGCCCCGCACCTGGTCCGGCTGGGTGATCTGAGTAAAGTTCAAGGCATTGACTGTCGGCTGCATGACCTGAACACACTGCCGGCGTTTAGGTATTTGTTCACCTGTAAAAATGGAGATGTCATGGGATTTTCATGGATTTTCTTGAGGGTTATCCCCATTCTAAGAAACCTCCATGTCATACATGCCTTCAAATGAACCAGATTTGTCTTTGTCATCCTGCATATGGGACTGAAAATCGCCCCAAACTCCCATGGTTAAAACACTGGATTTTGGGGTATCCCCGGGATATTCATTGGTGAAATCCCAATCTATCCCAATTTTGGATGGTAATTTTCCTGCATTTTTGGCAGCGCCAACTCCCCAAAACCGTGGCTTGGCATCCCTGCCGAGTAGTTCAGGAGGCTCGGTCTCTTTCTGGTCAGGGCCGAGGGATCCTCCTAGGCGTTTTGATGACAGCAGCGGGCAGCGACCAAGACACAGGAGCTTTTCATGGGAAGATAACCATCATTACAAACCAGTATATGATGATGACAATCATTAACCAGTAGAATATTAACCATCATCTGTTAATCATTCTATTTAACCATCATCATCACAAACCAGTAGAATACCAGTAGATGATGATTAAATATTGATGGTTAATAAATAATGATGGGAAGATCATGTGAACATCCACCATTTTATCGAAAGGTTCTCGGGAGGAAAAAGCAACAAAGTATTTCTGGAGGATTTTTCCAGCGATGTTGGTGGTGCAATAACCATCTTGAAAAATATGAGTTCGTCAATGCGAAGGATGACATCCCATATATGAAATGGATCAATCAAAGCCATGTTTGAAAACCACCAACCAGTGATTATTAACCATTATGAACCATTATTAACCATCATTACCCCATACAAATAAAACATGTTTGAAACCACCTTCCCCAGCAGCGATGTTTCGAGACACCCCTAGGCTAGGCCGCCAACTCTCATCCCCTTGGATGGAAAATACCTCTGGTATGACCTTCCACCTGAAACCTGAAACCGAGCGCCAATGCCAAACACTGAAAAACAATGAATAACCATGAATAAACCATGAATAACTATGAATAACCATGAATAAACCATGAATAACTTTCTGAAAAACTATGAGCTACAATGCCAGTAAAAATTCGATCGCCCACCTTTTGGGCGTGTCTTGACAGGGATCCCGAGCTATAGAACCGCCCAGTGATGTTTGATCCCAAAATAAGGACATATCTGGGCATCATGTTCCCGCGAAATCGATCTCCACCGGCTCTCATCGACAAGAAAACCAGAAACGGTTGATCCCTAAGGTGACCACCCCAGTGGTGCACTCAAGGTCAGTTGGTTGGTCCAGTTCCAGTCATCATTCGCCCATAATTTCTCGCGAAAAAAACCAACATCCTTGATGGTTAAGACCTATGTTTAATGGTTAATACTGGTGAAATACTGGTTAAATGATCAGTTTGCAGAGTTATATCCCAACTTTTTGCGGGATATCCCTGCTGGAAAACACGGCTCGTGACCCGCCCTGGAGCGAAACTGGTAGCTGTGGAACAATTTTAGCAGGCTTGAGGTATCCCATGGACACAAAATCCACGAATGGATCACCAAAAAATGCTATGAGGATCACGTGTGTAACTAGGTTCAGTCCATTCGACCACGTTCTTTTTCGCGCGAACTTTTCCATGCTTTTTCAGCGTTGCAATGTCCATAGGATTTTTGTTGAGTCTTGGTGGCTACTATCCCCGTTTTCCGGTTTCCCCATATGAGGGTTTCCATGGAGGATCCCCAATAGCTGGATGGTTTATAGTGGAAAACCCCATCTATAAATGGATGATTTAGGGGTACCCCCGTGACTTAGGAAACCTGCATATGTGATGCCCAAAAGCCATCCATCCATCGCCGCAGCCTTGATTTCGACTGCGAAGGAGTTGTCATCCTTCCTGGGCCGGGACGTGGCCGGGAGAAAAGATTCTGACCGGGTCTATACGGGGGTTTCCTAAGTCATGGGGGTACCCCCAAATCATCTATTTATAGATGGGATTTTCCCTTATAAACCATCCATATTTCAGGAAACCTCCAGATGGTCATTCAAACATCACCACCGAGGCTCATCGAGAGTTTTTACGTATACCATGGAAGACCATGCTCTACCTTTTGTTGCAGAATGAGGTAAACCAAGGGACATTGACAGACCTAACACGGGATGTTATCTGGTTGATTGTGCAAAAACCATCTTGAAAAATATGAGTTCGTCAATGGGAAGGATGACATTCCATATATGAAATGGAAAATCAAAGCCATGTTTGAAACCACCAATCAGTGATGGGGGTTTTACCAATAAAGGGGGATACAAGCAGTAAATCCAATCACAACTCATCCCCACATAGGGGGGTTTATTGGGATTTATTGGGTATATGCCGTGGGGATAGGATGATTTTCCAATGAGCCATGGCTGGTTGGCTTCCTGGATGATTTACCATTGGCTTTACCACGTTAGTGTATTACAGCTTGCAGGTTTTTATTACTAACATGGTCGAAATTGACTTTTAGGATGTACGGAGTTTCAATGTGCCCTACATGAATGTCTAAGGAGAAAAAACACAGCTTGTCAAAGGGCAGGCCAAACCTCCAGCTGCACCTTATGTCCCTGATCCTATTTGGGTTTCTTATGGGAGTCGTATGTGTGGGAAGCACATCCAACCATCATCAAGGCATCCTATGGATTCCTGCAAAGCAACACTCCGATCAGGGCATCCAGGGCGTATTCAGATAACGCCTTAGGGATTCCATTGGCGTCCTGGTAGATGGCGAGGAGCACCTGCAAGGCTTCCTGGTTGAGGGACCCTGAAACGCGTCGGATGCGCCCAAATCCAGTCGGCCCAGTGGGCTTTAGGATTGCGAGCACAGCCATCTCCTCATCTGTCAAGGCTGCGAAGCCCCGGATCGCCTCCAGCCTTTTGCCCATATATGTCGGAAAGTAGCCTCCTGGCGAGGCATCAGCCTTCGCTGACGCTACAATAGCTCCGACAAACCAGGCCATGAGGAGGGTCTCGGGTGCTCCTGAGAAGACTGCTGCCACCAAATCATCATCAAAGTCAGTTGCAACCATCTCTGCCAGGACGTACAGTGCCTTGGTGGCGACAACCAGGTTTCCTGCAGTGTACGTGGTAAACCCCAAACGGACACCCCATGATTCGTCGCTTCGTTAATGGAGATTCCCAACATCAACCAACTGGGCTTCGTGAAACTGCTCAAGTGGGTATGATTTTTTTTGGCATTGCACATCTTACCTGCAACAAACATCATCTTTACCAGCATATATCCCCATGTTAAAAGATTCAAGTGCTAAAGTATCCAAGGTTGATTCAGGATAATAGCAATTTAACATAGCCTTGGAACATCACCATCTTTAATAGGTAAATCATCACCCTTTTTAATAGGTAAATCAACCATAAATGGTCCATTTTAAATAGCTATGTTAAGTTACCACAGAATAGCCCCCAAGTGGTGTCTCAAACAGTTCAGCAAAGGCACTCAGGTCCATAGCCTACAGTCACAGACCGCAAACCATCTGCTCCTCACGCGAATGTCTGACGGCGGCGTTCCGAAACACCAGGTGGGCTTTTACGAATTGGGACAACAATGGGAACCAACTTGTCAATCATTGTTTACCATCTTTTTTTTGAACCATTCTGCACATATTGGAAACAACTGAGAGGCTGCAATCATTATTGCTACGCAGCTATGCCTTTCGAGTCTATCACAATGTCATTCATCCCAATCCAATATTCCCGTTACTTCATCATATCATCATTAATATATATATACACACATTAATCCTTCCCTGTCATCACAATATGGTTCAAATTTGGGTACCCAATTTTTCTTGGATGGTAGATACTAAAGAAACAGAGTTAAGTCTGTGGTCCCCCAAGTCTTTCATTTTCACCCATACCCAATATGTCATGCTTTCATGTGGGTTTCACCCAATGCCATCTGCACCATTCCCAGTCATGGTAGGTTTATGGTCTCCTGCCCCATCACTGAGCACCTGCCAGAGCGGCTGTACATACTATTTGGAGAACAACTGTGGACCCTGAAAAGTGGGCAGACTTTTTCCCAATCTTTTGGGGGAGAGATCACACAAGGAATAAGATGGTACACCTTTGTCCAAAAGTGAAGATTGAATTGATGAATAATGGAAACAAGGTCTGTCCAGACATGTGGGATATTAAATTTCATGACCATCGGATAAAAAGCACAATTATGATTAACCGTAAGTTTTGGGGGTACTGTACCCACTTTTCAGACAACATGAAATGGCAACTGATTAATAACCATCTTCGCCTGAGGATATCTCATATAGCCAATATATACACATACATATATACAGTATATAATACACCCACACATACATATAAACGCGTAAGCAGCAACCAGGGTATAACCTAAGCACTTTACATGACTTGCTGGCCGGATCATATTCTCAAGCAGAGGCTTTGTTCGTTAAAAATGACACTTCACCAATGAAGGCGACCTCTCACCAGTCAGTCAAAAGGGATCATGATTTCATATAGGTGTTTCCATAAATTGGGGTAGCCCTAAACGTATGAGTTATAAGGGAAAATCCCAAACAGATAATTTAGGGGTACCCCCATTTATGGAAACCCCCATATTTGAGTTCAGATTCTGACAAACATAACGTGATCAATTCGTGATCCATGCTATGTGAACTCTGGCTGAATAAGAACCAATGTCATCTCCGAAGATTCATTATGAAACCCCACAGAACATAGCAAATCAATCACCCAGTTGACCTTGCATTTCCTTAAACCAGGTTTCCTCATAAACTTCCCCAGATTCAAGAGGATGCCATGAAGGTTTTGCCCAAAAATTGCTGATTTGCCCTAACTTATTTCCATCTTACCTTTTCAGACGTGAGTTTCAAAACCGGCAAAACATTCCCAGCAAAACATTCTGTTGCCATCAGCACATGGGGTTTCCATAAATGGGGGATCCCCAATAGCTGGATGGTTTATAAGGGAAAGTCCTACTAACATGGATGATTTGGGGGTACCCCTATTTTAGGAAACCCCAATATACCTCCCATAGAAAAGTGGAGTCGCGAGGGCCTTCATCTGGCATGCTTTGGTCCAGAACTTCAACTCCTTCTCCATCTGGTCCTTATTCCCCACCTCAGTGAGCCATCCTGAAACATGTTCGTCAAGTAGCAAACCATCCCAAATTTCACAGAAATGGATGGTATAAACAGCAGGAGTTGGGCCAAAGGTGATCCAGCCAGATGCTTCTGCCTCTGTGCTTTTCTAGGAAAATAACACGATAGTTATTGGTGGTTTATTGCTAAAAACCAACATTTTTCACCATTTCCCCTGCAAATTCCCAATTCTTATTGATTCGTTGCTTCATAGCGCTGCCAGTGAAAGTCTTGAGAATCGATCGCTCCAACCAGGAGGAAAAACCCCGCAAATTGCAAAGTCGGATTTTCACAAATCCATCGAAGTATATATGGGGATGGGTCAAAACCCTGGTACCTAGTGAACCCCAAAATAGCTGGTAAATGGATGTTCATCCCACTAAAAATGTATCTATAGGTATTGACCCATCCCCATATGCCCATTAGAAACACCAGTTAACCTACCGGTAATTGAACAAAGCTATGGACCATGGCCCAAACATGGTGATTTTCGCTGTGAAATTGCCAGCCTTCTGGGAGATGATTCTCCAACGATGGCGGGTTGCGACATTTGGGATCCTGGTAATCACCAAGTGAAATACCACAGACGGAAATATATGGAACTTCTTCAGTTGCATGTGGAATATGTCCAGAATACCCATCTGGTAAACTAACATAGCTATTGACAATGGCCATTTATAGTGAGTTTTCCCATTAAAAGTGGTGATTTTCTATAGTTTTTTGGTATGTTTACCAGAGGGTATTTGGACTATAACCCCCTTGCGATTCCTGCCACATCCAATATTTTCAAGGGGGTGTGAAATAGTTTTAGGATTTTTTTTTGGAGCAGGTTTGGGATTTTTTTTTTGATTTCTTGGCTGGTACCATTTGCCTAGTGTTTGCAACGGTTTGGAAGTTGAATTTGTCATTTTGCATGGTATTTGCCACATTTGGGCATGTTCACCTTTCATTTTGCATGGGATTTACTACATGTGGGCATGTTCACCTTCCATTTTGTATGGTATTTGCCACATTTTGG
>Ga0126342_10018146_pt1 | contig 12087 bp, 9 predicted proteins | sample Cyp1metagenome_FD_92528 | JGI IMG/M metagenome (GOLD analysis project Ga0126342, IMG submission 92528) | Coral microbial communities from Lord Howe Island, Old Settlement Bay, Australia - Cyphastrea 1 metagenome | ecosystem: Host-associated > Invertebrates > Cnidaria > Coral ... | reverse complement strand
TAACTAGGGTCTCCGAAGTTACCAAAGTTAGCCCTAGATAAATCACTTATAACTTGAGTTAACCCATGTTATAAGTTAAGTTATGCTACATATAACTCCCATAAGTAGAGGGGCCCGTGGTTGCACTGGTTAGTATTTAACATAGCGAACTGGACGATTTGAAATCTAACTATAGAAAATTATAGTTCAATAGTTAAAATCCCTTATAAATGGAGGGTTTAATGGGAAAATCATCTATTTCTATGGAGGTTTATAGCTGGGAAAATCATCTATTTCTATGGGCCATTTTCCCAGAGGCTAAGTCCCCGTTTTGTGGATGATCTGATTTATGAATAGCCTTCACTAACCCCAGTTACGAACCTATGAAAAACGGGGTGATGGATGTGTTATGATCCGTAGCCTGGTGCCAATCTCCACATCACCTGCCGCATCTTTCTAAGGCTATAGTTGTGCCTCTCTTGTTATTTGGCTTACACGCTCACAGCAGGCGCCGAGAAGTCTGATAAGTGATGATACGCACGGTGGATGGGATGTTTGGGATGCTGATTTGGGTTTGTCCAAAAGGGTTGGACAAAAAGTCAACTGTTCATGGTTTAGAACATCATGTTTCCTATCAGGGTTCATTGTAAATTGGCGAAGTTATTCCACATCGGCCTTGCCGGTGGTTGCACAATTATGTTCCGTACAAATAATATATATTCCTAGATATTATGTCTGTGAGTATAAATCAGATTATATAGATTATATTGGTTTAAACAAATAGACAGATGATAGCCCAGTTCCTATAACCATTCAGCAAACTTATATATGGATCATTCAAGTGACTGACAGTCGTGCCTGCCATGCAGGTCGCCTGGAAATATTCTGAGTTTCATGCAGAAGAACCATTTGAGACTGAACTGAAGCTCCCAGAATTGGTTGTTTCAGATACCATGACATTGGTCTGAACAGTTTCAGTAAAATCATCAATTGTTTGATTAGTTCAACATATTCGAGTTAGTAAGTTAGGTAATCAAGATGAGATTGTGACATCTTGAACAATAGACGTATTTAACCCTCATTGTTTCAAAAGTCTAAATTTGATTGAACAAAACACCATGTCTTGTACAGGAAAAGTAAAGAAGAGCCTTGAGGCTGACTTGTTCAGCGGAATCCCACTCAACTGACCTTTTTTTGTGGTGCAACAAGAGGGCAGTTCCCGGAAAAACACTCTCAGAATGAAGAATTAAAAGGCGGCAACCTATGGGTTTCCTCGATATTTTGGATACAAATCATCGCAAAAAAACTTCAAATTCCTGGTGTTTTCGCACGACGACCAGTAGCGCCGCAAGAAAAAGCACGCCCAGTGGATGGTGTAACTGAGATGCTACGGAGACAGGTAAGCTGGTTTTAAATGGTTTTAGAGCAAGCACAATTAAGCTTGATGGTACACTATATTGCATATGTGTATATTATATCTATGTAATTTTATATACTGTATATATTGCCTCATTTTGTAGGAACACATTCTAATTATTTAATACGCACTTACAACGGCAATCATAGCATTTTTATCACAGTATGGTCGTCAAGTTGAAAGAAGGACCCAGTGCCTCAGACACGAATACCACGAGATTCCAGTTTGCAAAAGATGATGTACCAAGATGTCCAGAGAAAATCATGTTCTTTTTTGTTGAATACCATTTGGTAGACTTACACAGGTACGGGCAATAACTTGTTTTTTTTTTAACAGAGGTAAATCAATGTAAATCAACTATAAATTCCCATTTTCCATCATTTACCATAGCAAACTGTCAGTTTACCGACGCTTCGATCTCCTTGATCTCCTGCGAGTCAGCTCGCCATGATTGGTTGCCAAGGTTGGCCATTCTACCGAAGTGGGCCCCAATTAAAAGTTGGTTGATACAGTTATGGCCATGGCTATCATAATTTATAGCTGGTTATTTCTATGGGATTATAGATTCCATAGATAAATGGGGTGACTTGTTGTACTTAAAACTGGTAAAATGATCCCATTGAAATAACCAGTTATAACTAATAACTAATAAATGACCATAACAGTTTGAATTTATAATCTGGCTTGTGGTTTGGATCCATGATGAATCCCAGCACTGCTGGGAGTGATTTATTCCATGAGAAACAACCACAGTTTTCTTAAGTGAGCCCCACATATGATCAAAGATATCCTCCAGTAAATTAACATAGACCCTGGCAGTCATCAGGGTTGGAAGATTAGTTTGGTCTAACAATTGGTGATTTTCAGGGTCAACATGTTAATTTACCAGGCCGGGTAGCCTTTAAAGATATTCCAGAAAACTCCTTTTTATGACATACGTACTCCAGCGGTTTTATCTTTTCAGGATGGGTTGAACCATCTAACCAACTTGGAGCAACTAACATACGCCAATGCCATGAAAAAAATCTGATGGGCCATTCACATGCTGTTTTCCACAAGCGGTTGTTGATTCCATATATTTCCATTTAAGTGGGTTTGTCTGAGAATGGGTACCCCATTCCATCCAATCTGGTTGGTGTTTTGGAACATGTTTTATTTTCCCAATAGTTGGGATGATGATCCAATCTGACTTTCATATTTTTCAGGGGGGTAGGTATACCACCAGTTAGCAATGGTTAATCACTATTATCCCTATTAAAATCAACATGTTTGGGGTACCATTTCCAGACACACCCAACACACCTATAGGTTTCCAAAGTCATGGGCGTTCCCCCTGGTTTTGCCGCATGTTGTGTAGCTTACCCTGGGGTAAACATACGCAAAGATGTGGAAAACACATGGGGAAACCCTGGAAAAATGATCAACGGTGGATTTTTCACATCGAACTGTGAGTTTACTGTTAGTTTTCACGAGGTTACAGGAGGGTACAAAGTGGGGCCCCCAAGATAGCTAAGTTGGTTTATAAGTGGCTTAACAATGGTTTATGGTAGATATAACTATAGTTAATGGGGATTATAATTGTTTATAAACCAACTTATAACTGGGGGGGGCCCTCCTGTAACCCATCGTACATAACTACCAAGATTCCAAAAACTGCCAGAATTCCTTGAAGGGGAATTGACATCAAATCCTGTTTTTAGACCCTATTGTTTTCAGTCAACCAATCCAATAAACCCCAGTCTTGTTGGTTCATATCCTACAAGCTGGGGGCCCTCCAGTGATGTTTGCTGCTTTATCAACCTCATGAACACTAAGGTACATCTCCCTCAACCCAACAGTTACCCTCAGGTAAATTAACTTGTTGACCCTGAAAACACTCCCATTTTTAGTGGTTTCACTAGTCTTTCAACCCTGATAAATGCCAGGATCAACAAGTTAATTTACTGGAGGGTAATCAAGTTACCCTCTGGTAAACAAACAGTTTGCTATTGAACATGGCCATTTATAGTTGATTTACAGTACCCATTAAAAATGGTGATTTTCAATAGTTATGTTAGTTTACCAGAGGGTATGTTCACCAACTTTGCTATCTCCGGGTTGCTCCAGCCCTTGATTGGCTCAACGGCCGGCCCGGGCAAAGCCCTGCCCGTGAAACTGCCGCCGTGGGTGTTGGCCCATCTGGGGGCTAGCCACAGATTGCAAAATATAAGAGATACATCTATCATGAATATTCTATATATCTATTTATAAATAAATAAAAATATATATATATATCTATTTATATATATATAATATCATCATATATCATGATACTATATCATTTAAATAACCATATTATATCATATTTCTATACATTTCAACCCAACAAATCAACCAACAGTCGAGTTGTGCCCCGATCTGGTGGCGAAACTCCCCGTGAAAACCGCAGCGTCGGTCCCTATGTCGCTGTTCAGCGAGGATGACGAGGATGAAACTACTGCCGCAGGATCCCCGGTCAATGAAGGCCTATGGAATGCCTGGCCACTATGACATGCGTATTTTGGTACCTTTTAAAGGTCATTCAATAGAGGGCTAAATGTTGGAAGATGTGTGTATCCATGTTTGGGGCAGATGCTTGGTGAGTCTAATGCCTAGGTTCTCATTTCATAGAGGATTCAAATATTGATGAGGAATGGTTAGGAAATAAGGGTTCGATTCGACATACATTATATAGTGAAATAAGAGGTCATTTCATAGACAGAGAGGGGCTCATTTCATAGAGGGGTACAATCGGACAAGGCTTTCGCAAGGAGCGAGAAGTTATGGTTGGCATCGCATTAAAAAATCTCATCGCAAAAAAGTACGCCAAATCCAGGGACAACATTATAAAAACAACATCATCATAATGTACTTCGACCTTTTTTTCCTGTTATTATGCGTATGTTTTTTTATGGTTCCAAAAATGTTCCTTCAACACATAAAACGTTAACGTTTGGCACAAAGCATTTTTTATGGGAGACGGTGAGATTTTGTGAGATGTTTTTGGTTTTGTAGAGAAATTGGCTGCACTATGGATTTATTTGATTTCACGCAGTTTCAATTGCTTTCATAAATAAGGAGATATTTATGTTCATACATTGTCTATCATTTTCTGTGATTTTGAAATTTTGGACTTGAATGGTGTTGATGATATACCGCTGGGCCAGATATCTAAAATCCCCGGGCTGGTGCCCACTGGCTATAGCCAGCTAAGAATTTAAGCCAGGCAAATCTTGAAGCCCCTGGGGGTAAGGACAAAGAAAATTAGCAGGGTTACATGGGAAGACAACCAGTTTGAAATCATTTGCCAGCATGATGCATATGAGGAGCTAGTGCCCCTGAACTTTAGCTAAAATTTCATGGCAACACCTTGAAAATGAACCAGTGAGTGTTTTAAAACCGACTGTGGACATGATTTGTGGATAGAAATCTCATTTTTCAACATATTGTGGCAAAATCTTTTGAACAAAAATCCTTCAATTGTTCATTGCAATACCTTGAAAATGAACCAGTGAGCGTTTTAAAACCGACTGTGGACATAATTTGTGGATAGAAATCTCATTTTTCAACATATTTTGGCAAAATCTTTTGAACAAAAATCCTGTAACATTTCATTGCAATATGAAAATGAACCAGTGAGTGTTTTTAAACCGACTGTGGACATAATTTGTGGATAGAAATCTCATTGTTCAACATATTTTGGCAAAATCTTTTGAACAAAAATCCTTCAATTGTTCATTGCAATACCTTGAAAATGAACCAGTGCGTGTTTTAAAACCGACTGTGGACATAATTTGTGGATAGAAATCTCATTTTTCAACATATTTTGGTATAATCTTTTGAAAAACATCTTTTAAAATTTCATTGCCATACCTTGAAAATGAACCAGTGAGCGTTTTAAAACCGATTGTGGACATAATTTGTGGATAGAAATCTTTGTTTCAACATATTTTGGCATATTTTTTGAACAAAAATCCTTCAAAATTTCATTGCAATGCCTTGAAAGTGAGCCAGTGAGCGTTTTAAAACCGATTGTCAACGCTATCGAACACAATCAGGTTTTTAAATATACCCTCTATAAATGAGACATTTTTCATTTTCTCGTTGTTTCCCGCCCGTCGTAGGGTTCCTCGTTAACTCCGTTGAGTTGCCCCGGTTGCGTCTAACTTTCATGCCTGGATCACCTTCGCCCGTTGCCGGGTCGAAGTCCTCGAGGCGGGACTGTGGACCCGTCACCACCGTTGTGCCTCCTGGCACCCCCTCCTCGAATAAGAAATGTAGTGGGCTAATTCTGAAAACGAAGACGTAGCTTAAATTGGTTAGATATAATAGAAACATGTGTAATCTATAATATAAACGGGATGGATCCGGTTGCCTGCAAAGCGACCCGGGGTGTCTCTATGAAATGGGTTTCCAAGCGTTTGCAGCTTGTATCACAGGTTCACCGGGGTCATTTGGGTGGCGCGTGTCATTTCATGGTGACCCAGATTTCCTATCCCGAAACATCTCGAAACATCTTGAAACTTCCTGAAACCAAACCACTTTCACCCTCTGGTTCTCAATGACATGGGTTTCCAAACATTTGTAGCTCGTATCACAGGTTTACCGGGGTCATTTTGGTGGCGTGTATCATTTCATAGTGGCCCAGATTCCTATCCCAAAACATCTCGAAACATCCTGAAACATCCTGAAACCACTTAGACCACTTTCAGCCTCTGGTTCTCCATGAAAGGGATTTCTAAACATTTGTAGCTCGTATGACAGGCTCACCGGGATCATTTTGGTGGCGCTTGGCATTTCATAGTGACCCAGATCTCCCATCCCGAAACATTCTATCTAGATAATGAATGAAATTAGGCAACGGTGGTATGATTTTATAGTGTAATGGCAGGCAAGATGTGCATGTTAGGTGTTTATCTTTACCCTTTGGCTTTCATTTCGCTTATGAACACCTGTCCATTTCGTGGTGAGAAGGTTTAAAGATATGTCTCAGCATTAGGAAACAGTATCCATTTCATACAGAACAGTGATTATTTCATAGAGCCAATATATATTTATATGTTTATTTCATAGACGCTGCTCACTGTCACTGTACATAATCAAAGCGATTGGATGACAAGGAAGTTTGGGATCCCATTGTATAGTCCACCTTTTTTGGTGAGCCAGTATAAGCCATTTTTTGGTCCTTAATGTAAAGCAGGGTCATTTCATATAAAATCTTGGTTTTACATTTTTTAGAGAAAATACCATTGGATATGCATTCTATAGCACCTATGTTCTCTATAAAATGCTTTGCAAATGCTGCAGGGTATCAAGCACAGGGGATGCCGCAGGTGACGGTGACACCGTAAAGACGGAGGCGGGGAAATTGGGGATCGAGACTGGGGCCAAGACCAGGATTTGCCAAAATGGATCCACATGTTATCCACCAACAAGATCCAGAAATAGTTTATCAACAGAAGCTTGGAAGCTCTGGTTTTTAGATGTTTTTTTTGTAATTACCATGAAGAATTTTCAGCCGCCAGCATGACCATGTTAGTACCATGTTGGGATTCGACGTATATGATTGATGCAGTATTTCAATGTATTTCAACCAAGGGAAAAAGTGGTATATAAAGTGTGAAATGCCACGTGGATGCAGGTGCAATGACACGGAAGTTCTCCCGGAACAAGTTGCAGGACTTGTTCAACCTAAGTGATTTCATGGGGATTTATGATTTACTTTGGGGTTGGACCATCAAACATATGGGATATGGCTGATTTATGTTGATTTATCATATGCTACATCCATATGGGATTTCTTCATAAATCCATAAATTGTCCAACAGCTTTTCACAGCACTCACACTACGTTCGGATGGCGTAGCTTTGGGCCTCCAAGAGATTCAGAAGCCTTGAGATGAGTCCCATATACAATTATATATATATATTTAATTATCATTATATATATATAGTTATTAGTTATAGATGATTATAGATGTATATATATATATTGTAATTTGTCTGTTTAGTGCTGATGAGTTGTTACTCGTTACAGGCGGCTGTATATTTACTATGGTAATTGTGCTGAACTATGGTTAGTTATTACTAGATACTGTGGTAGTTGGGCTGAACTATGGTGAGTTGTTACTAGTTGCTAGCGTAATTTGTCTATAGGAGGCCCCCCAAAAAATATCATAATTGTCCCGTAAACATAAGCACGAATTGGGAATCACATATTTTGCGCAAAACCATATCCATGTGTACTTAAACATTATAGTTGATATGAGGTATAATCATGTATAATCCCCTTTTGACTTTGTTTGTTTCTAAATTATAATCCATTTTTTGTGTTTTTTCCCCATGTCTATGGATTGTTTTTTACAAGGTGGGCCGCCTGGATGGGTCGTCTTATAACTCCAAAAAAACTGGTTGATTATTAGGGGAATATCTCATTATAACTATAGTATTCAATGGATTTACAGACCAACTTGGAACTGGGGAGGCCCCACCTTGTAGTCAAAGCCCAATGGTTGTTTCTCAAGGCCGCACGAACATGGAAAAATCGGCCATATCGCCGTGGAATAAAAATGCCAGGGGGCTGTACGGGCTGTGCCCACAGAAGTGAAGAAGAAGCCACTTGTCATGGCTTGGGACGTATAATGAGAACTTAGTGGGATTTTATGGAAACATAATGAAAATATCATGGAATTCAAATGGAGCAATGACACTGAATGGGATTTAGACAGCCTAAATAGGTATTAAACCACACATCATGGGAATATCATGAGAATATTATTCGCACTATAGTGGTCATATTTTTAATAATGGTAATTAATGAGAATCTGCACAAGGAAGTGCTCCCAACTTAGCTAAGTTGGTTTATGACTCCAATAACTTGGGTTTGTACATCGAACTAGTTAGGGAAGGTTAGAAACCACGCTATAAGGGGGGCAGGACCACCTTAGGCCTTGTATACTTTTGGATATAATCGGAACATGGTGGTTCAATGTGGTTTAATGTGGTTCAATGGGATATACTTAGTTGGATCTTCTGTAAGTTCTGTAAGTAGGTTGGTGGAAACATCCTAATAATGGCTAATAGATGCCAATAGTGGGCTAAACACTAGGAATTCAACCATCAGCAATGAATATAAGGGGATATTATGTAACTAGATGGCAATCTAATGGGAAATTTCAACATCCAAAAATTGGTGTTTGTCAGGATGAGATTTACCGTCATGTCTAGAGGTTTCAACCATCAATAATGGTCATATAAAGTTGATAAGTTTACAAAACATGATCAATGATAGTTGGTTGATGATCAACAGGTTGTGCCCCAGTTTCTTAGCGAAGTTGGTTTAGGACGGGTCCCAATGGATATATATTTATATATATATTGGACATAATGTTTAGTTCACATATCAGTAATGTATAGACGTTCATGGACATGTAATGGCTTATCTTTTACCAACAGGGTATGTTAATACTAACATGTTCGTTTATAGTGTTTGTATGTATTTGTGTTGTTCCAGATCTAAAATTTATCCACTTGTTACTTGTAGTTGATGGTGAATCGTGCGTCTAGCAAAAAAATCGATCAGTTTCGTCACTCGCCCCCCAGACTTTCACTAGTTTAATTCCAACTAGGTAACTAGGTGGGTTTACAACTTACCTATTTAGATGGAACCAGTGAATAATGGAACCTGTGAACCTACCAAAGTTGGTAAACATCATTCCATATTCCAATGACTATGGTTTATGATAATTGTACCGACATAGTATTTATGGGGTTTATATATGCACGAACCTATAACTGGGGGCCCCACTTTGCAGTTTCACTGGGGTTTACAATGGATCTAACCCTGAGGTGCTGGGAGCAACCCTGTGCTGGTTGTGATGTAACAAAGTCAGAGTAAAATCATGGGAACACAATGACTGGTCAATCTTAGATGGGTAATGTCAACCCTGGATTAATAAACCCCTAGGTTGTTTAATTGGGGGATACCATTTAAGTATCAGATTATGACTATTTGGGGAGTACCCCCCTAATTAATAAACCATAGTTTATGAATCCGGGGTTGACATTACAAACTAATCCTAACTAGTCGTTTGGTAGGAATATCTACGTGAAACCCCAGCAAAGAATTTAAGTCATTGTTTGCAGGGTATCTGGCTGATTGACAATGCAATGAGGATAGGAGAGCAACAAAACATACTGGTAACGAACATGTGAGATGTGATGTACCAGTATCGCAAGCGTGTACCAGATAGGAAAGAACTCGATAGTTTCGAATTTGGTTTGTAAGCAGGTTCACTTTAGTATATGGATGTATATGGCATAAATACCTATGATTAGATGGGTTTGTAAACTGTAATCCAACTTGTAACTGGGGACCACATTGCGGGTACAGCTTGGATGCATGAGAGAATATGTTCATGTTTTAATGTGGGTGCATGTTTGGCCTTAATTACATGGGCAACGGGGAAGCATTATACTCAGCTACAAATCAACATTAACCAGGGTATCTAAGGTTAACCATGTTCCTTGCGCACATGCTTTTTCCCCGAATAAGCGACGCCATACCGAACCAGTCTTGTTCGATTGGGAATGTCCCCGTCGGTCCCCGTTACCAGCCAGCATTGCTCTCGAAGCCAGACGGCCCCATCCAATGGGTTTGGAAGTTTCGAAGATCATGTCCCCTTTTGAAATGGCCATGTAAACATGATTTTATGATAGTCTTTGGGGTCTGATTAAATATCAAACCAAATGGGGGACCAGGTACAGAGATCCAAGCAAGTCTCCTCGCACGTATCGTTCAGACTCAAAGATGCAGCAATGCGTCTAGAGGTGGCAATGTTATCCCATCGTATACACAAAGTTGCCTTTGAACAAGCTTATTTGGAGGTTTCCTAAAATATCCTAAAATGAGGGTACCCCCAAATCATCCAAAATAGATCAAAATAGACCATTTTAGTATGGAAACCCATGGAAACCCATTGTTTTGGGGATCACCCATTTTAAGAAACCGCCTTTATTAGTGGAACAACAAGTGTTGGCAAATTGTTGGCAAAATTGCTCAGGCATCACTTCGTTGTGGCTACTAAGCGTAGGAAATACCTCAGTTTCTGAATGGGTTCTATGTGATTTCATGTATTTAAATTCTGTATACAGTATGGATTGTATAAGTTATACAGTAGTTATACAGTAGTTATACAGTAGTTATACAGTAGCTATACAGTATATAGTTATACAGTAACCCATGACATATGATTTTATATATATATATATATATCAATTTTGACATATACAAGTTATGTATCGGTTATAACTCATCCACTCGCCCTGGGACGTCCAGTCCAGTTTTGCCGCTGGAGACCAGGAAGAAGAAAGCCACCAAGCGAAAGGAGGCCTGGAACCATGGAACTGATGATTGTCCTTGGGGAAGACTTAGAATGAATAAGGTGGGATTCACCCAATGCTATAGGCCATCCCCAAGTCATCACCATTTTTATGGGTATGATAAACCAAATGGTAGGTTTATGGCGTTGGGGTTCCCACATTTGAAATTAAAGATTAAAATTCTTAGCTTTAGTATTTCACATCGACCAAGAAATCGTTGGGAACTGAACATTCAACCCACCAAAAAATAGTAAGTATTGAGCCACAGTAGCCAAAGCGCCATGTATTGCTTCGTTAGGGGATTCCGGATTCTGAGACTTGCACCAATGGTTTCCCAACATGATGGACGCATGTTCAACCAATACGCATTGGAAAATGGATGAAAATGGTAGATTTCGCCCTCCAAACGTGGCTTTTAGACGTAGCCCGTGGTATACATACACAAGACATCAACAAACCAACGAAATCTATGGGTTTCCCTTCGGGTTTATGGTCTCGAAGATGGTGGATTTTCCGCTATTTTCGCCTAATGGAGAGGAGCACTGGGGGCAAATGCAGCCAGTGACCATTGATTACCTCAAGTCCCAGAAAGAGGGGCCTGAACCACAGGTATAAGTTGGAACTGCATTTAGCACTTTTTGGATAAAAAACAACGGAAACCTGTTGACCATCGGCACCAAAGTCCCATTCCTGTTGGTCAAATTGCCATGATATTTCCACTAGGCTTGGTAAAGTCCTGAGTATGGCCATAGACGATCCTCCATGGCCATAGATTGTTTTCCGATTTAAGTGCCCGATTTTGGAACATCAGCATTTCAATACGCAATTCACCTAAACATGGGTCATTTGCATACCCTCAAGTTGGAAGGTTCTATGTTCCCCCCCCCTGGGGATAAACACGGAGGGTTCTAGAATGAAAAAAATCATTGTAGAACCTCCGGTCCCGTAAGCATTGTAGAACCTTGGAAGCTTGTATAATACAGTATAATATATTTTATAATTTATTATAACACCATATGATGATGTATCTGTACGATTTAATTCGACGTCACAACGTCACTCCGGATTAACGAGGCAGAATTTTGAAATTAAGGGGATGTGTACATAAAGTGCAGAAGGTCAAATAAGATCAAATAGGGCCTTAACAACGTTGCAGAGAAATACAGCTATTTAATGCTATTTCATGATATTTCAGCATTGGGCTACAATACCAACAGTTGATTTGGAAACACATTGATCTGGAATGTCCCCATTTTTCTTGTGGAGAGGAGGGAAGGTTTCTAGAATGGTTTC